>ERZ761609.159-NODE-159-length-93235-cov-65.390019_pt1 | contig 93235 bp, 79 predicted proteins | sample MGYA00511163_ERZ761609 | MGnify/ENA primary metagenome ERZ761609 (study PRJEB28899, sample SAMN02445070) | bioreactor sludge metagenome | biome: EBPR sludge | place: Australia: Brisbane, Thorneside Wastewater Treatment Plant | collected 2011-12-16 ...
AAGACCTGCCGGCAGGCGTGCTGCAATACACGCTGATCAGCGGAGACTTCACCGCGACGCGTAAGATGGTGTTGACGAGATAAAAGGACACTGAAACAGTTCTGATGAACTGTGAGAGCAAACAGGTTGCAGGCAGATTCGCCTGTAACCTGTTTTGCTCAACAAAAAGAGAAGATCACAATAAAAACAGGTACAGGAAGCCCCTGTGCCAACTTTTCATCAGGGAGGCTTGCGCGTACTTATTAAAAAAAAATATTATATATTAAGAGGAGACTACACTGAAAAAAAACCATTTTTGCACCTATCTTCACGAACATCATTATGAACGCAAACACTTTCTTGACTGATGCCAACGTCTTACCTAAGCCGTTTTTTTGTAAAAGACAACGTGTAAGTCTCAAAGCCGATTTAGTATTGGGTTCTCCCAAAGCGGGGTGTTCGGGAGTTGGTATTTGCCACATCTCCGCCTCGATGGAAAAACTGCAAATTGCCTGCCCTGCTTACTCAGCGCATTTATTCAGAACCACTACCGGCGGACTTGCCGTAGCATTTTTTGAGCAGCAACTTCCCGAAGCTGTTTTGATGGAGCACTTCAATCGGGGCGTATTCCGAGTGACGGATCGCTTCATCTTGCCCAAAAGCATTGCTGAAAAATTAGATATCAACCAACGGATTGTATATCCCGGAGAATATAAAGTGGCTCGTATTTTATCGTTTCTGATTGTCGAATTTGGGTGACCAGGCAGGAAAGCGGGTTAGAATTATTTAAAATCAATCATTCCCGCCTCGGGCACGGTAGGTTTTTCGATCCAGAGAAGCGATCAACATGTCCCAGAGAATTTCGTAAGGAATAATCTCAATTTCGTATGCCTGATTAGAGATTTCCATAGGCGTATCCTGAAGCATTTTCAGCAGTTTGGCTGCTTTTCTGATGAGCGCTTCTTTGTGAAAGGAGGCCAGTGGAATTTGCAGCAGCATCTTGATAAACACATTGCTTCGCAGGGTGTCTTTTTGTTTCAGGTACCGGCTGCAATATTTCTCGATGGCTCCGATTCGGTCAATGGAGGCTTCGTAATTGCGTTCTACAATGAGCAAAAGAATTTGAGCTATCAGCACCGGAATATTCATACCCTGCCGGTCGCGGGAAAACACAGGAATGTCATTGAGAAACTTCTGTAACTTGAATTTAGTGGACTTGTGCTCATACTCATCGTCGGAAATGATGCCCATTCTCACCAGGATGTAAACATAGGCCTGATATATTTTCCACATTTCTGAGATGTGAGCAGGGTGGTTGTTCAGTTTAGGATGCTTCATTATTTGGTTGCACACGGAGGCACCTTCGGCATATCTTTCGGTATGCATGGCCAGCAGGAAAAACAGTTCTTTGAATTTGAACCAATTGAATGATCCTTCTTCAAAAACGGACTCTACGCTGTTGATCAAAGCCTGCCCTTTGTCAAAGGCCCTCAACTGAATATAACTAACCGCTAATTGGTAATAGAAGACCTGTAAAGGCAGGCTGCTGTCATAGGGTTTGAGTTTGAAAAATGCCAGGGCGTCTTCACAAAGCTCTGCTGTGCGTTGATAATCATTGATGCTGGAGTAGATCGTTATTTGAATCAATCTTCCGAAAAGGTGCAGTTTAAAGCTGTCATACTTTGAAAGCCAGGGACTTATCTCGTCAAAATACTGCCGGGCAACTTGGGAGATTTCGGCAGTGCCGGATTTGCTGTTTACAAAGCCGATGGTCATGCTGGTGTATAGTTCTTCTGCTCTGTTTTCCCAAATCCATAGAGTTTGCAAATGATTGTAGCGCATATTAATCTGCTCAAACTTTTTGAGGTCGCCTTCCACATTTCCATAATGGAGCCGGAGCAAACGCAATGCGTTGATTGCAATTTCGGTAAATTCATACTTGAGTGCCTGCTGCAACAATTTCTCCAAAAGTTCTATCCCGGTCAGCCGAGCGTTGCTCGTCAGGAGTATTTGTATGGCGGCCCATTTCATGTTGCAATCGTGGTAAGATCGCTGCCGGTTGGAGTAGTTGGTTGTTTTGAAATCCAATAGCAGGAGGGCCTCGGTCAGGCTGTCTTTTAATTTGGTCTTCACCACATTATAGCTATTCTTGGGCCCTGGATCGCCATAAAGCAGGGAAATAGCTTCTTCGTCGGATTGGACCCGGCCTTCGGCTATCAGGTCAAACAGTTCCTGCTTTTTCGACCCTGATTCCAATAAAGCATCCAGCAGAACATTGGACTTAACCTTGTTCTTGCTAAGCAGTGTGATTAGTTCGTGTAGTTGTTTCATATGTTAGGTAGACGTATCATAATCATTCTCAGGCCTCAGTGTATATACACTTCATGCCTGACGGACGGGTAAACGCATGTACAACATAGCCGGATCAGCATCATCGGCCATTAGCGTTTTCATTAAGTTTGGAGAAGGATAAAATATTTGGAAAAGCTTATTTTACCCTGAGAGAAGAATGGTAAAGCTAATGTATTACCTTACAGGCATTGGCCCAAGCAAATAAGTATTTGGGTGTAAATAGCAAAGCAAAACTACGTCAATCAGATACCTGATTCTAACAAATTCAAACATATTTTTAATTTTAATGTCCAAGTAGTTTTAATTCAAGGGCTAAAATGACTGTTATCGCTTTCCTTGACATGGCGTTTTTTTGCCTTATTCAGATGCTTATGCGAGGTTTCTGTCTCTGAGCCTTAAAAATCGCAACATGGCAGAAGGCTCCATTTCTACAGATGCTCCCTGCGCAGTGAGCAATGCTTCGCAAGCGTTGGTCAGTGGAATATCAGGATAATAATGATCTCTCGCGAAAAGGGCGAATTGTTTGATTATCTGATGGTTGAACCATGCGAAAAAGAGTCGTTTAAAAGCGGAGGTGTCTTCGGCGATGTGGCGGAGTTCTGATATTTTTGACCATGCGTTGACCTCTTCGCAAAAATCCAACAAGACCTCTGGCAGCAGAAGCTGGTCGTAATTTTGGTCATAAAGGCGGTGCGCATTCTGAAAAAGCTGCCTCAGGTCTTCAAAGGTTTGAAATGCGTGCGTTTTGAGTCGTCTTTTTTTGTCGGCAACAGGAGATTGCCCGGCGCTGTTGATTCCATGTTTGTGATGCGGAGGAGAGATATAAATACAGGTAGTATTCAACGGTAAGAAGTAAGGCGAATCGGTAAATTTATTTAGAAAAGTAGAGCCTTCTTCTACTGGCCTTATATACATTCCTCCAGACTGCTCATAGGCATCGCAACGCAGAGCCATGCCCGGCGCCTGTGTGTGAAATGCGTACGGGTAGCCTGCATATCGCTGAACCTCAACGAAATAGCGAAGGCTTAATTCATGATTTGCAACGGCCCTGTACGTCTCAGCAGAGTGCTCTGCGCCGTTTAACGGGTACTCGAAATAGATGCTGCATGCAGGGCATTGCGGATGCAGTTGAAAGTGACGTTCCAATTCGACCAAAAAGTTGGGCGCACATCGGCTCTCTGAAGTCAGACATGCAATGATTCCCTGCGGATTTCCGGCCTGCTCCAATCGTCGGCAGGCTTCGTCCATACCAATTTTTCGGGCCAGATCGGGGCCGGCATCCCGGCGGGGCATTTCGCAATGATACACGATGTGAAACCAACGGCGCGTGTTGTTGATGCGGGCGGCCCAGCGTTCTGCATCGGCGGCTATGGAGAGATTGAGCGCTCGAAGTTCCGGCGCATCTGTCTCGGAATCATGCACGATTACGATGATGTCCACGTCGCCATTGGGCAGGGCACAGCGCTGTAAAGCCATGAGACACAGCAACAACTGCGTGTCCCGGCAGGCCGGAATGACGATGACCATGCCGAGCTGCGACGATGGTTTTCGGGGCAGCGGCTGGAAAAGAAGCGCTCGTTGTTGGAGGTAAGGCGTCATGCTGTGTATTGCGGGCGGAAAATTATGTATTTTTGCGCTCCGAATCAGTATTACCTTTCATGAGCAGCACGGCTACCTACCGCACCAGAGTAAATTATACCAACGTCATCGTGAGTATGGCCTTGGTATTGTTTATGTTGGGGCTGTTTGGATATGCGTTGCTCTACGGGCGGCAATTGGGCGAACTGCTCCGGGAAAGCATAGATGTGGCGGTGGAAATGACTGAAAATGCAGAAAAAGAGCAGGCCGATAAGTTGATGGAGGTGTTAAATAGCTCTGATTTTGTGAAATCAGGTTCTGTACAGTTTATTCCCAAAGAGGAGGCCGCCAAAATGATGGAAGCCGAACTGGGCGAGGAATTTGCTCAAACAGGCCTGCCGAATCCCTACTTCAACATGCTCACTTTCAACGTGAAAGCCAAATGGATGCACCCCGACAGCTTAGCCTGGATACGAACGGCATTGCGCGAAGAGGCCGGCGTGAACGACGTTTACTATCAGGGCGAAACGGCGCAATTGGTGGCTGCCAACATAAAAAAAGTGGCTTGGGGCGCGTTGTTGACGGCGCTGTTTTTCATCTTTGCGGCGGCTACGCTGATTCACAATACAATACGCTTGGCGCTGTTCGCCAACCGTTTTCTTATTAAAAACATGGAGTTGGTGGGCGCTACATGGGGCTTCATCAGTCGGCCGTATTTGCTCAGAGCCATCTGGCACGGTTTGCTGAGCGGGCTGATGGCGGTGGCTGGATTGTATGTCTTGCACCGGGTGCTGGAAAGCTCTATTCCGCAATGGAAATCGCTGGGCGACTGGCCAATGTTGGCGGCTATGGCGGCGGCTTTGGTGGCATTAGGCGTGGCTGTACAGTGGGTGAGTACCTTTGCCGTGGTGCGTAAGTATTTGAAATTGAGGGTGGATGAGTTGTTTTAGACGTTAATAAACAAAATAAAGATAAATGAGCAAAAGTAAGTCAACGGCCAAGCGGCCCGTAGCGGCAGCGGCGCCTGCGCCGAGAAAGATAGCCCCCGTGCCGAAAAGATCTGCCGGGCCGAAGCAGGAAATGGTTTTCGGTCGTCAAAACTACATCCTGTTCATTGCAGGGGCAGTGCTGATTTTCATAGGCTTGGCGCTGATGACCGGCGGCCACATGCCCAGCCCCGATGTATGGGACGAAAATATCATTTACAGCTTCCGTCGGGTGACGCTGGCGCCTATTTTGATTCTGGCCGGATTGGCCGTAGAAATCGTAGCCATTTTCAAAAAATAGGCCCCTGTGAACCTGCTGCAAGCCATCATCATCGCCGTAGTAGAAGGTATTACGGAGTTTCTCCCCGTGTCCTCTACCGGGCACATGATTGTCGCATCCTCGGTGATGGGCATTGAAAAAGAAGACTTTACGAAGCTCTTCACCGTAGCCATACAGTTGGGCGCCATCCTTTCGGTACTGGTGCTGTACTGGCGGCGTTTTTTCCAAACCCTTGATTTTTACTACAAACTCTTCGTGGCGTTTCTGCCGGCGGTTTTTTTCGGGCTGTTGCTGAGCGACTGGATTGACAGCCTGCTGGAAAACGTAGTCGTAGTGGGCGCCATGCTGGTGGTGGGCGGCATCGTGTTTTTGATGGTGGATCGCTGGTTTGAAAAAGCCGAAACCTCCCCCGACCGGCCTGTTTCCTACAAAGAAGCCCTGCGCATCGGTCTGTTCCAGTGCTTAGCCATGATTCCCGGCGTATCGCGTTCGGCGGCTACCATCATCGGCGGCTTGGCGCAGGGACTGAACCGCAAAACAGCGGCAGAGTTCTCGTTTTTCCTCGCGGTGCCGACGATGTTTGCGGCTACGGCCAAAAAAATGCTGGACTACTATCAGGACGGTATTTCGCTGAGCAGCGGCGAGTGGCAATTGCTGGCGGTGGGCAATGTGGTAGCTTTCATCGTAGCCATGATTGCCATCAAAACCTTCATCACGTTTTTGGCGCGGCACGGCTTCAAGTGGTTCGGTTATTACCGCATCATCGCCGGGGCGGTCATTTTGCTGTTGTACTTTACGGGCAAGCTGGCCTGGGGCGTATAAATGGATTGACGGCAGCGTTTTTCTAAACCCTTTCAAGCCGTATGTGCTCAATCGGCCCTTTTACCTGTTCAGGAATGAAGCCCCTTACTTTTTCCCTCCAATCCTTTGGCGAATTTAAATACTTCGCTTAGTTTGCGCCGCAAAACGGATGTCTGATGAATTTAAATACCAACGGAAAAGATTCCGTCACTTATGACGCTATTGTCGTAGGGACGGGCATCAGCGGCGGATGGGCCGCTAAAGAACTGTGCGAGAAAGGTTTAAAAACCCTCGTACTCGAACGCGGGCGCATGGTCAAACATGGAGAGTACCCCACGGCCAATATGGACCCCTGGGATGACGAGCACCGCGACTACGCCACGCAGGAAGAACTCAAGGATTACGAAAAGCAAAACCGGACGGGCTACACCATTCGGCCCAGTTCGAAGCACTGGTTTGTGAACGACCGCGAGAATCCGTACTCCGAAACCAAGCGTTTCGACTGGATGCGCGGCTACCACGTCGGCGGGCGTTCCATCATGTGGGGGCGGCAATCGTATCGCCTCAGCGACCTCGACTTTGAGGCCAATGCCAAAGACGGCATCGCGGTGGATTGGCCCATTCGATACGCCGACCTCGCGCCCTGGTACGACCATGTGGAGAGTTTTGCGGGCATCAGCGGGCAGGCCGAGGGTATTCCGCATCTGCCCGACGGCAAATTCCTGCCGCCAATGGAGTACAACTGCCTCGAAAAGCAGGTCAAAGAGCGCATTGAGTCCAAGTTTCCGGGCCGCAAAATGATCATGGGCCGCACCGCTCACCTCACGCAGGCGCACAATGGGCGTGGCAACTGCCAGTTCCGCAACCGCTGTATCCGGGGCTGCCCTTACGGCGCTTATTTCAGCAGCAATGCCTCCACGCTGCCCGCTGCCGAAAAAACGGGCAACATGACCCTGCGGCCTTACTCCATTGTACACAGCATCATTTTCGACGAGGCTAAAAACAAGGCTGTCGGTGTGCGCGTCGTGGATTCGGAAACCCTCGAAACACACGAGTATTTTGCCAAAGTCATCTTCCTCTGCGCATCGGCATTGGGCAGCACCCAGATTCTGATGCAGTCCACCTCGCGCCGTTTCCCCAACGGATTCGGCAACGACAGCGGCGCGCTGGGGCACTACCTGATGGACCACCACTTCCGCGCAGGCGCCAGAGGCATCTCCGACGATTTTCAGGATCAGTACTACAAAGGCCGCCGACCGAACGGCATCTATATTCCGCGTTTCCAAAACCTGAACGATGCCACCAAACGCGACTACCTGCGCGGCTTCGGCTATCAGGGCGGCGCCAGTCGGATGGACTGGACCGAGAGCATCCGCGAAATGCAGGTGGGCGTCGGCAAGGATTTTAAAGACAGCCTCGTAAGGCCCGGCCATTGGGAAATGGGCATCATGGGCTTCGGCGAATGCCTGCCTTACCACGACAACAAAGTGACGCTGAACAAAGACGTACTCGACAAATACGGATTGCCCACGCTGACGATGGATGCCGAGTTCAAAGAAAATGAAATGAAAATGCGCAAGGACATGATGTTCTACGCCGCTGAAATGCTGGAAGCTGCCGGACTCAGGAATGTGGAAACCTACGACAGCCAGTCATGGCCGGGCTTGGCCATCCACGAAATGGGTACGGCGCGCATGGGCCGCGATCCGAAAACATCGGTGCTCAACGGCTGGAATCAGGTACACGCCGCACCCAATGTATTCGTTACCGACGGCGCCTGCATGACCTCTGCGGCCTGCCAGAATCCGTCGCTGACCTACATGGCCCTCACCGCCCGCGCCGCCGATTATGCTGTTCAGGAATTAAAAAAACTCAATCTGTAATTCGTCATGGATAGAAGAGAAGCCATCAAAAAGACCATGCTGATCACCGGGTACGCCCTCACCGCCTCCACTGTGCAGGCCGTACTGACGAGCTGCGAAACCGAGCGCGAAGTGAATTGGACACCCAAATACTTCAGCGCCGAACAGGCCGCCCTCATTACGAACATGGCGGAAACCATCTTGCCGCGTACCAAAACGCCCGGCGCCATAGACGTGGGCGTGCCCGCTTTTATGGAACGTATGGTGAAAGACACTTACCTGCCGGAAGATCAGGAGCAATTTGCTGCCGGTTTGGCCGATGTGGAGGCCCGCGCACAAAAAGCGCACGGCAAGCCTTTTGCCGCCTGCAAAATAAAGCAACAGGCCAACATCCTCGAAGCGCTGGATGCGGAAGCTTCTGCTGCCGGGATAGCGCGCCGGGATGCCGTTCGCAACAATCCGGAGTTGGGCGCAGAGCCGTATTTCAACTTCTTCCTCAACTTCAAATCGTTGGCCTTGCTGGGGTATTTCACCTCTTCTTTTGTAGGTACCAAAGTACTGAGTTACGATCCCATTCCGGGCGCGTATCTGGGCTGTATTCCTGCCAAAGAAGTGGGCAATGCCTGGTCCTTATAAGCAGATAACGCCGGAAGGATATCTGTCTTTCCGGCGTTTATCATAAAATTCAAAACTTCGTTATTGATATGAAAAAATCAAGCCTTATCGTTGCCTTCTCGCTGGCAATTTCAATCCTTTTCGGCCAAATCGAAGCCGACCAGTTGTACCAAAACAACGAGTTTGCAAAGGCCATGCCGCTGTTCAAACAACTGTCGGCGGACAACCCCGGCAACTACGCCCATTTTGAAAAATATGTACTGTGCCTCATGCAGTTGCAGGAAATGGACCAGGCTGAAACCGCCATGAAAGAGCGTTTGAAAACCGACAGTACCAACCCCGAATTGTACTTCCTGTACGGCTCGTTTTTGTCGAGGCAGGGCCGCAGCTCCGAAGCTGATTCCATAAGGCAACAGCGCCGCAAATTGCTGGATGAAGGTTACGGCGCCAAGCAATGGGCCGCAGCGCCGCCGGCAAGTTCTCCGTCGCCACCTGTGAAAAGAGACGAAATTGAACCTATAAAAGCTGAAGAGGCCGACGAAATGCCTTTGTGGTTGCACCCCGATTGCGAACAAGTGACCGACGTCAAGGAGCGAAAGTTTTGCAGCGACAAAAAAATGCTGGAGCATATTTACAAGAACGTCCTTTATCCCGTTGAAGCCAGAGAGAATGGCGCTCAGGGCACGGCCGTGATCACTTTTGTCATTGAAAAAGACGGCAGTATGACGAGCCTCCGCATCTTTCGCGACCCCGGGTACGGTATAGGGGAAGCGGCTCTAAGCGCAGTGCAGCGAATGCAATCAAGTGGTATCGCCTGGAAGCCGGGCAAGCAAAAAGGCATGCCGGTGCGGGTGCAGTTTAATATGCCGGTACGATTCAAACTGACGGAGGGCGGCCAAAAATAGTACCTGTCTCCGGGCAACCGCCAACGGCGGTTGAATACGAATAGCCCCGCTTATTCAAGCGGCATTCGTTGGTTGAAATCGCTACATTTTGCATTTGTATATCCAATAGAATAAAATCACCCAATATTTTTTTTAAAACTTATCTTTTAACAATCAGCACAACTTGTCCCGATACCGCAGGAATCGGGATCAGCACAACTTGTTCCGATGACGTAGGAATCGGGGTATTAAAATAATCTTTACTTTTGCTCCATTCACTCAAAACTAATTGCTTCAACATGAAAAAATCAACCTTTTTCGCCATCTCCGCGCTTTTTGCCGGCAGCCTTTTTGCACAAACAGGAACCATGCCGGTAGTTATGGAGGAAGATATCATCAACGCCAAAGATGCCGACGAAATGCCGCTGTATTTACATTCGGAGTGCAATAAGCAAACTGAATACGAAGCCCGAAAGCGCTGCGCCGACAAAAAAATGCTGGAGTTTGTTTACGAAAACACTCAATACCCCGAAAACGCCAGAACGCAGCGCAAAGAAGGCACGGTGGTCGTCACTTTTGTGGTAGAAAAAGACGGCACCATGACAGACCCGCGCATTGCTCGCGATCCCGGCTATGACATGAGCGAAGAAGCGCTGAGAGTCATAAAACAGATGCAGGCAAAAGGCGTAGTCTGGAAGCCGGGCACGAAAGGTGGCGAGCTGGTGCGAGTGCAGTTTTATATCCCCATCCGCTATAAGCTGAAATAACCCTACTGAAATGCCACCTTGCGCATTTCCCGTTGGCCGCCGGCGCCGGTAATTTCCAAAACATACCAGCCGGAAGGCAATGCTCCGCGCTCTATCCGCAGAGGAGCGGCCGCGTCTGGAGCCTTGTAGTGCGACACCTGCCGCCCCAATCCGTTGAACAGCCGCAGCGATGAAATGCGAAAATCCCGGCTGCCGCTCACCATCAGGTGGTCTGAGGTAGGAACGGGCCACACCGAGACAGGTTCCGGCGCAGACTCGGCAACAGATGTGGTCTGCCCCGCCACCCGGATGTCGTCCAAGTAGGTCATGTTGCCATATCGGTTTTCCAATTCAAACCGGATAAGTACGTTTTCGCCGACGTAAGCAGCCAGATCAACCGTGTGCCGGCGCCATTGTGCCGCAGTGGGTAAAAACACAGCAGTGATGGTAGGCGCAGTGGCAAAGTTGCTGCCCGACAACTCAAATAATGGACTGAAAGACGAACCGCAATTGGTAGAAATAAAGCCCCGCAATACCTCCAGCCCCGAACCCGGATAAAACGCATGGGCGTAGGAGAAACTGAGTATAGAGCCTGTATTTGCTTGAATCAGAGGCAGTTCAAAGGCGTATCTGTTGTCTTCATTTCCATCGTAATAATTGATGCGAGCCAGAGAGTGTCCCGGTGTCTGGTGGCCGGCAAAGCGCGTCGTTCGCCAGTCTAAGATATTGCCGGTTTGCAATGAAACCAAGCTGCCGGGAAACTCCCCGCCCGATTCAAAATCTTCATAAAAATCCGTTTGGGCCGCCTCGTTATTTTCAAAACGGTAGTAAGCACTGCGCTCATTGTTGGCAGGCATGTCATCCGGCGTGTCCAAAATGGCCTTTACCTGCAAGCGGTACTTTTGCCCGTCGGCTGGCCCCAGATTGAAAGCGAGCGGCAGCAAGCGTTGGTCTCCTGGAGGAAGGCCCTCGCCCAGCGACACCGCCAGCGTATCCTGCCATTCGCCGTCTATACCCAGTGCCATTTGCAACTGATGCAGCGTGGCCGTGCCTTTGTTTTGAACCGTCACAAGCGGCGTTTGCGGCAGGCAACTCGTTCGGTTGGGTGCGAGATTTTGGATGGAAACATCGTGCGACTGGGTCGGAAGGCGGTTGAGCGCTTCGGCAAACAATTCCAAGCCTTCCGTCGTCACCGAAGCGCCGTATTGGTTGGCAATAATACACAGCGAAATGCCTGTGGACGGATCGTGCAGCATGTACGAGCGGAAACCCCATATTCCGACATGGTAATACACCGAGCGGCCATAGATGTTGCGCAGCCGGATGCCGAGCGCGTATGCCATGTACCCATCGTTATTGGTCAAATCGTGGCGGCTCCCGGCGCTCAGCCAGGTATGGCCGAACAGCGCATCGTACCAGCGCACCATATCGTAGGCTGTTGACCAGACAGACCCCGCTGTAGAAGTAAAAGTGAGAAAACCCCGCGATCCGCCGGGCGTGAGCGTGGTGGCAGTGCCGGCCGTATTCCAGAGGTTACTGTACGGCGCAGCGAATACATTATCGGAGGGCGGATAGGCCATTGCCAGTCCAAGCGGCGTAAAAATGCGGCTGTGCAGAAGCTGATGAATGGGTTGCCCGGCAGCCGTTTCCGCGATGCGCCCCAGCAGGAGGTAGTTGGTATTGCTGTAGCTGTAGCCGGCATCGGGTGCGGAAACCGGAGCGCCCACAGTGGCCAAGAGTTCTTCGTAGGTCCAGACGTGGTTGGGGTTGGCGCTGTACGCGGCCTCTGTGGCGCTCAACCACTGGTTGATAAAATCGAACAGGCCCGAAGTGTGCTCCAGCAATTGGCGGATGGTGATTTGAGGGTTGATCTGCGGATGAGGCGGCAGGTAGTCGCTGATTGGATCGTCTAAATGCAATAAGCCCTCGTCCTGCAATTTAAGGATCAGTCCTGCAATAATGGCTTTGGAATTGCTGGCCATACCGAACCTCATATTGGTCGTCACAGGAGTATTCACGGCAGCGCGGCCCCAGGCGCCCGTCCAGATGCCTTCTCCCGGAACCAATACCGCCGCAGTGAGGCCTCCGGCGAAATTGCCGTTTGTACCCAGTTGGTTGAGCTTGGTTTGCAATTGCTGGGCATACAATGGATCAAAACCGGACGTGGTGGATTGCGCAATGGCATCAGACCACCATATAGCGATCAAGATACAGGCCAGTCCTAAACGAAACGAGAACACCATAGGGATAGACTTTGACGGTTGATAAATACCAACAAAGGTAAGCGGGCTTCCGCCAAGATGCGTGGTATGTTTGAATCGTATTCCAAAAATAAAAGCAGAAACAGCAAACACTTAATATATTTACTTGTATATGTAATAGTAATACTAATAATTACATCATTCAAATCACAAAAAACCATGAAAAAACTGATGTTATGTTTGACGTTGTTGATCGCTGCCCAATTCAATTTGTTGGCCGCCACAGAAATCCCCAAGGTAGTTCAAGATGCTTTTGCCCGCTTGTACCCTCAGATCAACACCATGAACTGGGAGCACCGCCCGGAAGGAATGGTCGCTACATTTGTGGACGAAGAGGGATTGAAAAAAGCTTTCTTCAACGCAGATGGCCACTGGATTGAAACGCGCATCCGCATGGCGACGGATCAATTGCCCGCGCCGGTACAAAAATTCATCCAAAACAATTATCGGGGTGCGTCCATATCTTTCGCCGGCAGGGTGTACGATCCGAATGGGGTGTGGTATCGGGTAGAGTCCGAGTTGTCGGACCGGGTTGTATTAAAAAATCTGAACACAGACGGCACACTGATGGAAGAGCGGACGATCTGGTTCAGTACCTCCCTGCCCCTGTCGAAACCGGCCAACATACAGGGCATAACGCCGAAGGTTGTGAGGGGGTATTGAGACGCTGCCTTAATTCCATGAACATTTTTGGAGGCTCGATGAGAACCGGCGTATGGTTTCAGTCGGGCCTCCGCCCTTTCAGGAAAATTCTTGCTGCGGACGCTACACCCTATACCATCTCAGAGATTGGCATTGTCCTGTCCATCTGCCGCCTCTGGTTCGGGTTGAGTCGCAGGCGGAATTGTTGCTCCGTCGTTCTCCGGCGCGGCAGGGGTGGTTGGAACCGGCGTAGGCCGCGGATTGTTGTCAATGCCGAAAATCGCCTCTGAGGCTTTGCCCAGGCGCCGAATCACATCAGGCGTGCTGAACCCTGCCAAAATAGAGAACCCGATCCAAAAAATCTGGGAATACTGCGCATTGGCCACCGAAAACAGATTGACTTCTGCCAGTAAGATCAAAGCAGCCCCCAGTAGGAAACCTACCCAGGGACGCACAACGTACCAAGGCCACCAGATTTTGGCGTCGAAATCTCGTTTGTAACAAGCATGATCCAGAAAGTGATAAATGGTTCGGATTTGCACCCCGATCATGGCCGCCAGCCCGCCCAATACCAGCACGAGCAAATAAGGAGGCTTGTTGGCCGAGGTCTGTGTTTTGAAAGCCAGCAAGTCAATGGCGCTCTGGTAGGAGGCATAACCGGAGCTGTCGGAAGGATAAAGTTTCAACAACTGCATTTTTACGGTATCATCAATAACGCCCTTTACTTTCAGCAATCTTGCCTGCTCGTCATAGCCGAACCAGACGGGGCCGGAGCGCAGTGATTGTTGCTTTTCGTTGTTCCAGGAAACTACCTCCAGTACCTGCTTGGCTTCCGATAGCCTGTAAAAATGTACAAAAGCAGCAACGATCAATACTGTAAACAGCAAAATGTACCAAGTCATATACAGTACATGCTGCGGATTGATGATCACTGGCTGATTCTGGTCAGTTTTTTTCTTTTGTGTTGGTGTAGTGTTGTTTGGCATGGCTTTTTGTTTTATTGACCACCAGTAGTGGGGCAAAAATAAAGTGCTCATTTTCCTTAGGCCAAAGGATTAGATAAGACACTTAAAATGAAACGTTTACTTATCTAATCCTTTGGTGAAAATGACCATTTTATTTTTTTATCGCCCCTCACGCAATTTAAGACAGAATGCAGTGTCATGAAATGATTTTCATCAACCATATTCCTTAACTGGTGAGCTGCACATCAACCTATGACGGCGCCGGAAATGGGGTTCAGTGCCATGTTCTTTTTATTGCAAACAGCTGGGCTGGCCGGCATTTTATGGGTATTGTAACACTACTGCTTCCCACGCCCCAGCATCCTGTTGAAAAAACGCTTCTCAAATTCCCAGAAAAACTTGAACTGCCCAAACAACGCGCCGTATATCAATAAAAAGACATTGTAAACCGGCAGTATCAAAATGTAGTACAAAATACTGAACCACATCGGGTGCTCGCCATCGGGGAAAGCCATGTTCAGCAATGGTTTTTTGATGAGCAAAACCGTCGTGCCCGTACAGGCAAAGACGATCAAGACTATTATGACCTGCCCAATACTGCCCAATTTCCAGCGATGTTTCAGTTTCTCTAACAAGTGATCCGATGTGTAATGGTGAACGATACCGGCGCGTTGTGCCGCAAAACCGAAGTATAACATCTATTGCAGTATGCAGTTGAGCATTCTGCGAGTTTTATTCAGAAGCGTACCCATTACCCATTGTGATGCGCGTCACGAAAGCGCCCACAGGACGGGGCTAATTTTGCCGCCCAAAACGTAACAGATGAAGAAGTACCTACCCGGATTGGGTTTGACGATAGCCATTGCAGCGCTGGGATTTGCGCTCGACGCCGCTGTGCCGGTTTTCAATGCGGTATTGTGGGCCTTGCTGCTGGGGGTAACGCTGGGCAATGTGCGCAAGCCCTCTGAGTGGCTCCGGGACGGCATAGACTTTGGCGGCAAGCAAATACTGAACCTCTCAGTCATTTTCCTGGGCTTCGACATCAGCACGCGTCAAATCGGCGAATTGGGCTGGACTACGCTGGCGGCTCTGGTGCTCACTGTATTGCTGGTGCTCACGCTGGCCTTTTTGTTGGCGCGCCGGTTTCGTTGCCCCACCACTACCGGTTGGTTAGTAGGATTCGGTACGGCCATCTGCGGCTCCTCGGCCATTGCGGCTTTGTCGGGCAGTGTAAGCACCAACAAAGAAGACGTGGGCATATCGCTGGCGGTGGTCAATCTGTTAGGGCTGGCGGGCATGTTATTGTGGCCGGCAGTACTGCCCTTTCTGGAGCAATCGCCGCAGTGGGCGGGCGCGCTCATCGGGGGCACGCTGCACGCGGTGGGCAATGTAGCGGGCGCCGGTTATGCAGTCAGCGATGAGGTAGGTCAATTATCGCTGACCGTCAAACTGGGGCGCGTGGCCTTGCTGGCGCCTGCCTTGCTGTTTTATAACTGGCTCATCAACAGGAAGTCTTCGGGTTTTAGCGCCTTTGTACTGCCCAATTACCTTTGGGGATTTATGGTCGTGGTGGCGCTCACCTCATTGGCCCCGGTGCCGGATGTGGTCATCAGTACGGGCAAACTGATCGGCAAAATACTCCTCACGCTGGCAATGGCAGCCATCGGCATGAAAATCAGTCTTGGTATGCTCTTCCGCACCGGGCGCGTAGCGCTGGGCTTTGGCGTGCTGCTGTTTGTGTTGCAAACCGGAGCGCTGGCCGGTATTCTGTGGGCATTGGGGTGGTGGCAGGCGTAGGAAGGAATTGTTATTTATTGCCGCACGCCTTTGATCGCCATCAGAGGGTGATTGTGGCGAAATCCGTTTATTTCGATGCCCTCTGTATTGTCCAATACGACCAACTGCGCCGACTCTCCCAGACTCAGACCCGCACTATGGGCTATTGTCAAGCTGTTGATTTCTACTTTTCCCATGCGAATTTCAGGCAATGCACGGGTGGTAGTGGACACGTCGGGAATGACGACATCTGCAAACGCATCGGGTACGGTATGCGTGCTCCAGTTTTTGGGGCAATGCCAGTTTGTTTCCTGGCCGGGCGTCCCACCTTTCCAAACCACTGTTTTTTGTGAAAAGGCATTTACACTCAGAACCAACAGGAAGGCAGTGTAGATAGCGGGCAGGTGCGCAGGCGAAATTCGATTTTTCATTTTTTTGTGTTTTTGACGTGATAGAAAAGACGAGCTTCTTTGTGGCTCATACCTCTCTATTTGGCGACACAAAAAAAGGATACCCTTGCGCGTTAGGCATCACTTACGTATCATATAGCCATCACAGTTTCAGCTTGCTCAGCTCCGAGCGGCTTTCCAGTACGCCTTTTTTGTCGTAGGTTTCCGACCTCACCACGCCGGCTTTTTCGTTGTGCCAGGAAGTCACGGAGAAGGTTTTGGACAGGATGGTCTTGGTGGTAAAAGTGTAGGTGATCTTATAGCAATCAAAAGTACCCGCCGGTACCGTGATGGTCTCTTTGGCCACCACTTTGCGGTCGGTGATGTCGAAACGGAGCGTCATGATCGTCACGCCGCCCGAACCAGCCTTTACTTCCGTATTGGCATCGGGCAGCGCTTGGCCCACTTCGAGGCGGGAAGGCAGGGTGAGCGCATCGCCGGAAAAGGACATTTCCATGCTGCCCATGCCTTCTTTCATTTCAGGGCTGAGCATGTCGGCCACGTCAATAAACAAAGTACCGTCTTTGCATTTCACGTTGTACGAACCTTCGTTCAGTACTTTGCCTTTATCGTCGCTTACTTTGCTTTTTACCTGTGCTTCCCACACGCCGTTGTTTTCTTCTACAATGCCAATTTCATGTCCAGTAATGGAACTGACGGCGCCCTTTTTGTTGTAATTCGTCATTTCCCAGAAAGCGCCTTTTTCAAACGGGAAGAATGCGCCGCACTGAGTCTGCGCCATCATCGGGCCGGCCATCGCCAGTAAAAACAAAATTGCGAATGTGTTTTTCATGGTTTGTGTTTTTGGAATTTTGGAAAGAATCATCGTTTGGAAATGTAAAACTTTGGCTGTAAGCCACAAGCCATTAGCTGTAATCTTGATTTTTATTCATAATAAAGTCATCCTTTCGGGAAGATCAGCCGGCAGCTTGAGGCTTGCGGCCTACAGCTTGTGGCCGGCAGCTAACAGCCGGCAGCCGTTCCCACCCGCCCTACTCCTCCTCCAGCAAATCCGGTCTGCGCTCGCGGGTTCGTTGCAACGATTGTTCCAGGCGCCACTCTTCGATGTTTTTAAAATGCCCGCTCATCAGCACGTCCGGCACTTTGCGGCCTCTGAACTCGGCAGGACGGGTATAAACAGGAGGCGCCAGCAGGTCGTCCTGAAAGGAATCGAACAGGGCGGAAGTCTCGTCGTTCAGCACGCCCGGCAGCAGGCGTCCGATGGCATCTACCAGTACGGCAGCGGGCAATTCGCCCCCCGACAGCACATAGTCGCCGATGGAAATTTCGAGGGTGACGAATTCCTCGCGGATGCGCTCGTCTATGCCTTTATAATGACCGGCGATGATGAGCAGGTTGTCGTACATCGAGAGGCGGTTGGCCAAAGGTTGCCGCAGGGTTTCGCCGTCGGGCGTCATGTAGATGATCTCGTCGTAGCGGCGCTCGGCCTGAAGGCTTTCAATGGCATTGGCCAGCGGCTCGGCCATCATCACCATGCCCGCGCCGCCGCCGAATTGATAATCGTCAATTTGCTTGTGCCGCCCCAGTCCGAACTCGCGAAGGTCGTGTACCCGCACGTCAAGCAGCCCCTTGTCGTGTGCGCGCTTGAGGATGGAATGCCCGAAAGGACTGACCAACAGTTCGGGCAGCGCCGAAATGATGTCTATATGCAAGGTGGTAATTAGTTGATTTTCAGTAATTCTACTTCAAAAACGAGCGTAGAGTACGGCCCGATTTTGGCGCCGGCAGCACGTTCGCCATACGCTAAATTGTACGGAATGAAGAGCTTCCACTTGGAGCCTTCGGGCATGAGTTGGAGGGCTTCCACCCAACCCTGAATCACTTGTGTGACGCCGAAAGAAGCCGGTTGGCCGCGATCAACGGAGCTGTCGAACACGGTGCCGTCTATGAGCGTGCCGTGGTAGTGAACGGAAACCTTTTCGGTGGGGAGCGGCTTGCGGCCGGTGCCTGCTTTCATGATTTCATATTGCAGGCCGCTGGGCAGGGTGGTTACGCCGGCGCGTTTGGCGTTGTTGTCCAGAAAGGCTTTGCCCTCGGCAATCGTTTTTTCGTACTTCTTGGACTGTTGCGCCTGCATGTAGTTTTGCACAATGCGGTTGGCTTCGTTGGCGTCTATTTTCAGCGCCTGATTGCCCATTACGTCGCTGATGGCGGCGGCCAATGTGGCGGCGTCCACTTTGTCAACGCCTTGTTGTTGAAGGTTTTTGCCCAGCAATACGCCGAGGCTGTAGCTTACAGAATCCATGGTTTGTGCTTGTGTGTTGATGACCCAGATCAGGGCCGCAAAGAAAGTCAAAATTCTCATAATGTATGGTTGATTAAAGATTTCGAGTTCAATGTTTCGAGTTCCGCGTTCAAGGTTCCGGGTTTCATCCGCCGAAGCCTTGGCGCAGGCAGGTTTCGGGTTCAAGGTTTCGGGTTTCGGGTTCAAAGTTCCGGGTTGGAACCGCCCACCCCGCGCCATGGCGCGGCCACCGCCTACTGTTCCTCCCCCCATCTGTACGATTTCAAGTCGAAGCCTGCCAAATCCAGCACGCGGTCCACCACCGTCGCGGCGAGGGCCTCAAAGGTAGCGGGTTTGCTGTAAAAGGAAGGTGTAGCCGGACAAATAATTCCCCCGGCTTCGGTGATCAACTTCATGTTGTTGATGTGGATGAGACTGTATGGCGTATCGCGCAGCACGAGGATTAAACGCCTTCTCTCTTTCAATATTACATCGGCAGCGCGGGTGGCGAGATCGTTGGAGGTGCCGGCAGCGATGCGGCCCATGAGTCCCATAGAGCAGGGGCACACGATCATGGTGTCGTAGCGGGCCGAGCCGGATGCAAAGGGCGCCATGAAGTCATTTTTGTTGTAAAAATGGAAAGGGTAGTGGAGGTAAGACTCGTCATCCAGCTCAAACTTCCAGTTGAAGCGCGCATTGTCGCTCATCACCACACCAACCGCTTCGATTTGACTTTGTAAGGCTAAGAGTTTGTCCAACAATACTTTGGCATAAATGGCTCCGCTGGAACCTCCTACTGCTACCACAATTTTGCGCATAAACGTTAAGGTTGTTTTAAAAAAATCAAAAACTGCCCTGCCGATTCGTCCGCAGGCCGGCATTTCGGCGTTTTGGAACGTCGCTTGTTTTTGAATCAAACTAAAAATAGATGAACATGAAAATTGTTTTCGCTGTGGCCGCGCCGCTCCTGTTGGCCGGTATGCTTTTTAAGGCCGTTCCCGGCAACAACAAAGCCGCTTCCGTCGCTGCCGACGAAGGCGCCATCCAATGGATGACCTGGGATGAAGCCATCCAAAAAAGCGAAAAAAAACCAAAAAAAATCTTCATTGACCTGTACACCGACTGGTGCGGCTGGTGCAAAAAGATGGACGCTTCCACTTTTGCCGATCCGCAGGTAGCCGATTACATCAACAAGAATTTTTACGCCGTGAAATTCAATGCCGAACAGCGCGAAAACATCGTTTATAAAGGCTATACGATGAAATTTGTGGAAAACGGACGCCGTGGCTACCACGAACTGGCGTACTCCCTGCTTGATGGGCGACTGGGCTATCCAAGCTATGTCTATCTCGATGAGCAGCAAAACCGCATCACCATCTCGCCGGGCTACAAACCCGTTGAACCCATGATGAAAGAACTGAAGTATATTGCGGGCGGGCATTACAAAACAATGACGCTGGATCAATACACGCCCAATTAAGAACTTGCGGGCCACGAGCCGACAATGTAAAAACAGCAAAGCCGGTCATGATGAGATGTGTCATGGCCGGCTTTGTTTTTTGGAAAAAAAAGTTACTGCTGCACCTCCTTATACTTGCCGAAAACTCGCTTCAATAACTTCATTTTCAGGTTTCTCGGAATGCAAAGCAGGAGTTTTTCCAAGAGCGAAGGCAAGGCTCCCGGCACAATCACCCGGCGCCCGGCCAGCAGCCCCTTGATGGCGTGTGTGGCCACCGCTTCGGGCGTGAGCACAACTAATTTTCCTATTTTACCCTGTGTTTTCAGTCGGGCAATGCTTCCTTCATTGGTGGCTACCGGGCCGGGGCACAATACACTCACCGACACGCCGAAATCGCGCAGTTCCTCTTTAAGCGCCAGCGAAAAGCCGTACAAAAAGTGCTTCGACGCCGTATAAACCGCCTTGAACGGAATGGGAATGGTGGCTTCCATGCTGCTGGTGTACATCAGCCAGGCCGGCCCGTTTTGTTTCAGCATGGGCAGGAAGTGATGGGTGAGTTGTACGGCGGCCATGTTGTTGAGCAGTACCAATGTGCGGTACTTCTCTAAGGGGTTGTTTTCATAAATACCGCCACTGCCGATGCCGGCATTGCTGAGCAGCATGTTGACCTTGTAATGACGCTCTATGCACCAGTCGTACACGGCTCTGATGTCGGCGGGTTGTGTCAGATCGGCGGGCTTGAAATCGGCCTCCACGCCATATTGTTGTCTGATGTTTTGAGCCAGTTCGGCCAGCAGGTTTTCTTCCAATGCCACTAAAAGCACGTTCATTCCCCGCGAGGCACATTCCAAAGCCAGACAGCGGCCAATGCCCATGCTGGCCCCGGTGATGAGGGTAAATGTATTGTCAACAAGCATCTCGCTTACATTCTTGATTTCGGCCGCAAATATTTTGCGCCTTGATTGTCAGTTACTTACATTGAAAAGGTACAAAAAACAAACGAAAATACATTTTTTTTTGCCTTTCCCGGCAAATTTAGCCCGAAAAGCCAAATTTTGGCCGCCGGATACAAAAAAGCCCGCCGGATATTTCTCCGACGGGCCAAAACATGCAAGTAACACCTACAAAAAACGTTTCTCGATTTCCAATAAAACAGCCTCGGCGCCTGGCCTATCCCAAGCCTCCATTTTTTCTCTAATGACGCGAAGATAAACGCGTATCTCATCTGCGAACGTGGGCGGGCTTTTCGCGTCGAGGTACGTTTTTAGGGCAATGGCGCTCACGTCCTGCAATTTCATTTGTCGGCGCTCGGCAAAAACTTTGGCGCGGTGGTGTAGCTCCCTGGTAACTCGAACCGTTGACCATTGAGAGCGCGGTATCGTTTCAGGGTTGCGCGGTCGGGCCATTATCGTCTATTTCATCAGTGAAAAGATGTTGTAAATGTGCCGGCACATGCAAGCCCAAAACCTCGTCTTTCAACGGTTTCCCGTCGCCGGTCTCAAACAAACAGTTGTCAGGATTAAAGACCAGTTCTTCGCCTGGGCCTTGCGCCACAAAGGGCGCCATAAACGGCAGCGCTTCGCCGATTTTATGAAATGGTAGCCGGTGTTCCGGGTGGCGCCGATTTACTCGATTGATAGCAAAAATGAGCGCGTGAAAAATTTCACCGGCTCGATATGCGGCGGCCCCGGTCGCAAAAACCGTGTGTCGCTCCTGGATGCGCTTTTTTTCCGCTTCGGTCACTTCGGGCGCTTCAAATTGCGAATCCTTCCAATACAACTTCAGAACTTCGGGCGCTCTATCTTCAGGCAGTAATTGGGCGCAAGCGACAACCAGGCTTTGAACTTCAGGTGGCAAGGCGAACACGTCAGAAATTACCGCTTTCCGTAAATCTCTGATGGGTAGGCCATTCAGCTTTCCGCTATGCTCCAACCAGGCGGCAACTATTTCAATACGGCGCTCCGAGTCTTTGCGCTCTGTAATAAAAGCCGCCACTTTGTCAAAGTCAACGGCGCCGAAAACGTTTTTGAAGGCTTCGGCCACTTCATTATAAAGGGCGGCACGTCGGGCGCGTTGGCGCTTCAAGCCTTCAAAGTCTGCCTGGATGCGGCTTTCATATTGGAAAAACTCGATGTTGCGGTTTGCGAGTTTTTCGCCGTCGGGCGCCTCGAAAGCGGCCCAATAATCGGGCATTTGATTTATTTTGCTCATACTATTTTGGTGGTTTGGTAGTTGAAAAATCCGGCGCGTTTTGCAATCCACTGCGAAACGATTTCGAGCGCTTCGCCCTGGGTAGTGTTTCGCAATGAGGGCGACGCATCGAAGCGCTCCAACTTATTTTGGGCAAGTAATGCCAGATCAATGAGGCGTATTTTTTGCCCCTGGAGCATGATGTTGGCCGGCGCCTTGAGCGTTGCCGAAACGCGCAAAAGCCGGCCTTCACCGCCGTGAATGTTGACGGTAAACGGCTCAAGCTGGGCGCGCAAGCGCTCAAATTCTTCAAGAATTTGGCGCGTTCGGGCGTCGGTAGTTGAATCAATCATTTTGATATAGTTTTATTGGTTTTGAAAAAAAGCATTTAAATCGCTTAAGCCTTTGGTTTTCAATGCAATTTGGGGCGCGTTTCGGGGCGCTGTGTGCAGCGCTTCGACCGTCCGCCCGGCTTCGCCTGATGAAAAAAACGCAAAAGGCCCGCGTTTTTGCGGATATATGCGCGGCGCGTCAATTCAGCGCTACGAAACTGCCGTAAAGCATGGCATTGTTGGCCCTTTGATGCTCATTGAGCGCGGCGTTAATGCCGTCCAGGCGTTGCCTGGTGGCGCTTACCTCGGCTCGTAGTTTCTTGATCTCGGAAAGCAACAGCGCGGCCCGTTGGCTTTCGCCCTGGATGCGTTGGCGCAAGACTTGCGCGGATTGATTGTTGTGTTTCATAATGAAAATTATTTTGTTGGTGCAAAGGTCGCCGGGTTTTGCTATACCCGAAAGGACAGGGTAACGACGTTTGCGCGTATGGTGTTGGGGTTTGATTGCCAAACGTTTACGCGAATGTCGGGGCGAATGTGGAAAATCTCAGGCGGCCAACTCCAAGCCAAAACGATCTATCAACGTGCCGGCAGCGGGCGAAGCGGCGGCCAGTATCTCCAAAGCCAGGTGAGGCGCGGCGGCCACTGCCTCGGCGACTTCTTCAGCATTCAGCCAGGCAATCGGCAGGCCGTTAAATTCGAGCGTTTCGCCAACACGGGCGAAGTTATCCGGCAGGCCGTTTCCCGGCGCTGTGGCGGGCTGTGGTGGCTCGGTGGTGTGTTGGGGCGGCTCGGAGGCTGTGGGGCGCTCCTGGGCGGATTGTGGGGCGTTGGGCGCAAGGGTGGCACGGATGTATAAATCGGCAATGTCGTCTTTTGCGCGGGCGTCTGTGTGCCTCTCAAGAAAGTCGGAAACAGCAACGACAAAGCCGGCGGCTCGCAGTTCAGAGGCTTTCAACTCCCAAGCCTGGAAACATCCTTTGTCAGGGTAAAGAATGATTGTTCGATTTTTGGCCGGCGCCAACCGTTCGGCATTTAAGTAGCTCAATGAACCAACGGCCAGCCATACGGCGGACGGCTCAAAGCCCGTCATTATCAAACAGGTTTTGGCGGATTCCACAACGGCAACGGGCCGCCGGTCGTTGCTGTCGCTCAATTGATGCAAGCCAAAGCAGAACGGGAAACGGGCGGCTTGCTCGATGTAGGTTTTTAGCCAGGCGGGGGCCGGCTTGCCCTGGGCTTTCAAACTCCGATCAATGGCGTAATGTACCCAATTGGAACGGCGGCGCTCTCTCCCATCGGCGCCGGTTTCCCTTATCGTTTTGCCGGTGGCCGGGTCAAAATCAAAAACTTGCCCTGCAAAGGTGCGGCCCGTTCGATCTACCAACCAAAAGATGCAAGCCCCTGGCCAAATGGCGTTGGACGTTCCCAAGTGATAAAGCGCGGCCAATTCCAGGGCGCGGGCTTCGCCGAACAAACGACAAAGGAATTTTACAAAGTTATTGGCGCCGTACCCCTTCAAACTGGGTTGGAAATATTCCGCCGGTATTTCGATGGGCCGGCGGGCCGATTCTGGCTTTACTTGCGCTTGAGTATGTTGAACAGATTGAAGCGCGGCGGGTGTTTGCTCAAAGTATTGGCGCGGCGTAAAATGATAGCCGCAATTGTCCAGGCGATTGCATTTGCCCACATTATCGGCAAGGAATAGGCCGGTTTGGCGGTCAATATAGCGGGAAAATTTTCCGGCCTTTTTGCATTGCGGGCAAGTGTGGCGGGTTTTATGGCCCCGGTAAGGCTCCAAGCGATACCGGCCTATGTTGTATGCTTTGTTTGACATTTTTCAAAAGTTTTAAAAAATGCGTTTTTTACCTACTTACTTACTTATTAGCATCTAATATACTGAATATCAATTTGAAAGACTAAGTAAGTAGGTATTGATCTAAGTAAGTACCCTTACTTACTTAGCCTACATTTTCGTCTTTTTTGCCTTTTCCGGCCTTTGCCGTCTCTACGGAAACTGTAAATGTTCAAGCTAATTTACTAAGTAACTAAGTAAGGACTAAGTAAGTACATTTCTTACCTACTTACTTAGTCTAAAATTCTGATTTACAAACTATTAAATTAAACTAAGTAACTAAGTAAGTAGAAATTAGATTTTTTGAACGTAATACCCTTTTACCTGAAAGCCTTTTTCTCTTATGTAGCCCTGGTCTTTGGTAAAACCTAAAAAACTCATTGCTTTCCCAATGTTGTTATGAAAGAGCTTTTGTTTAGTGTTGGTTTCGTTTTCAAGGTAGGTTAGTATTTGCGCGGCGGTCATAAACTGAGCGCTCGCGTCGCTCTTATTGGCGGGGGCTAAACATTCTTGAATAAGGGCGGCCTCTATGCTCAAAAGTTGATGCGTTCGATTATTCCGTTCGGACTTTGCAATCTCATCAGGTGACAAAATGTAATTGTATCCACTACGCAACAGTGCCAGCGCTTGCGCCCACACCAAATTTATGTCAACCTGTTGCGAGTAACCGTTTGGCCCGCCGTTGTCGTGCAAAATTTCGTCAACTTCAAACACCAACCAACGAACGTTTCCGGTAGTGTCTGTTAAAAATTCGTCGTCGTTGGTACTCGCAAAAAATGTGGCTCGGCGTGGAAATGGTATCTTTTTTGTGCCGTATGGCGGGCGCTCTTTTACAACGTGGCGGGTAAGTATTGCCTTTATTTTATTGATCTCAAATTTGCTCAGTTGCGCCAATTCGTCAAGGTTAATAATTAGGTTCTCCGCCAGGCAAAAAAGCCCGTCTTTATCATTTACATCTATATGTTCTGTAAAGTAATTGGCCAAGACTTCGGGCATGTGAAAACGTACCCAACTGGTTTTTCCGCCGTTTTGGGCGCCCTTGATAGTGAAACAATGTTTATTAAATTTCAATTGCCCCAACGCCAAAGCGACGGCCCTAACCAGGTGTTTTTTGTACATCAAGTTAAACCAATCTTGATCTTTGGCACGCACAAAACCGGCCATTTTTTCAATGTAATCAGGGTCGCCTGGCTTCCATTCAGGCAATGATTCAAAGAAGGCTTTAAACGGGTTAAATTTTTCAACAAAATCACTCCTTAATAAGGCAGACAACATTTTTTCTATTCCGTTAAAACCAACCTCATACAATTCAATTAAAAGGTTGTCGCTGTTTAGCTCCCGCCATTCTCTCTCCCATTTTGCCCTGTAAAAAACTTCATTACCTACCTCATCGTAACGAAACGCGTAACGTTTTGAAAGGAAGCGTTTTATCAGTAAAATTTTGGGAACATTGTCGGCATTATCGCCTTCAGGTGCAGGCTCTCCCAGCGCGGCGCCGGGTTTCTCTTGCTCATCGTTTTTTTCAGCTTCTTTTGAAACGATCTTAGCTTTTTTCGCGTTCTTTGCAATGTCATCAGCCAAAGATATTTTTGGCACATTGCCTTGACTATCATTGAGTTTCATAAATGTAATTGTTTTTGCGGGGGCGCTCACATGGGCGCCCCCGCTTTTTAAAAACAGAAACTAACGACACACATTATTTGCGGTAAGCGGCCGCCCGTTCTCGGATGCGGGCCGGGTCAACAGAGTTTCCCAACAACCAGGCGTCAATTTTGCCCCGGTCGAAATATAAGCGCTTGCCCCGTTTGCTGTGCGGAATGAGGCCGGCCCCGGTCTTTCGATAAATGGCGTCTTTGCTAAGTCCAGTATATCGGCAAACTTGCTCAAGGGTCATCACAACAGGCATTGCCGGGCCGGGTACGGCATTCTCTTTAGCGTGCAGGCTCAAGACCGTTTTCACGGCGTCAATTACAATTTCTTCTACCTGGTCACGGCTTAACAAAATCAGTTCATTTGCTCGCATACTTTATTGTTTTTTGATGCTGCAAATCTCAGAGAATGACGTTTCCGACGTTTCCGACGTTTCCAGAAAATTACGGAAACGTCGTTTTTGCCTGTTAATCAATGTAATACAGGAAGTCTTTTTCTATTGCTTCCCCTTCAGGCGTTGGCAATTTCTCCAACGTTTTACCGCTCACACTTGCCCCAAATGTATCGCCCAACCACTTACCAAAGGCATCGGCCCAAGACAAACCCCGGCGCAAGTAGTTGCGGCGATACAATGCGCGGTAAAGTGCGGCCAGTTCTGCCTTTTCCTTTAGCGGCCCGATGTATTGGCCGGCATCATTGAGCAGTTCCATTTTGTGCAACGCCTCGGAAACGATCTTCATAAACTCCGGCCCAAAGTGCGCCGGCGTTGGTCCTTCTGTGCGCTCCTGGGCGGCCTTGCCCCTTCCAACGTTGGACCGTCGGCGGGTAAATGCTGCGTTGAACTTGAGAAGTTCGGCGGCTCGATGCGGGGCGCGGTTGCGCTCCTGTACATCGGCAAAAACGGCCTCTAAGAAGTAGGCGCGCAAGGCATCGGGCAAGGCATCGGCCAGCGCGAACACCTCCGAAACAATGGCCGGAATATCGGGGCGGCCTTTGTGCCTGGGCGCTCCAAAACTTGTATAGCTGTGGCCCCGGAAAAAGTCAACCAGGGCGAAAAACTCCGTTTCGGTGGCGCCGATCTCAAGGACTTGCAACAAAGTGGCGCGGCATCGTTCGCAACAAATAGCAATAAGCCGTTTACCATCGGCCCGCACTTGTTCCAATGATTCGCGGCGCTGTTGTTCCTCTTGCCTTGCGGGCATGGAAAACAGCAGGCCCGTTATTATCTCGATGGATTCGGCGGGTATGGTTTTACGGCTCATTGCTTCAGGTGGTTATTTGCCGGATGAATAGAGGCCAAAAGAGACTAAACCGGTATTCCTGTAAAGAAATATAAACACAAAATCTACCCTTTCATTATAGAAAGTGAAGAAGGGCGCCGGCAGCTTCCAAGATGATGTTACATGTTCGGTTTCGTGGTAATCGGGTATTGGTATGCCCGACCATCGAAACGCGTCGGCTTCGCTTACGTCGCCCACTTCGCCGGCGGCCATTTTGGCAACGCAACTCAAGACAAAATGAAGTAAGTTATTATCGGCCTGGCAAGCGGCGCCAATGCCGATTTCCTCGTCAAATTGGATGGTTTTGATATTGTAATTTTTCATCTTAATTGAATTTTGAAGTGAAGATGTGGCAGCGCTTTATTGCTTGCCTGTTTTTGCTTTGCGCCCCTTGCGCTGTTTGCCTGGGTCGAACGGTTGGCCGGCATGTTGGCCGGCATGGTAGGCAATCCGGCAAGCCTCGCAGCAATACTTTTGCCAGGTGGTACGCTGCTCAAATGTCTGGCCACATTGCGGACAATCGGCAACGCGGTAGCCCGATGCGTTATAACGCAATGCGTTACTGCCGTTGGGGGCATTGGTTGGCGGTGGCGGCTGTTGGTTGGCGCGGTTGGCTGTAAAACCGATTTCCCGGCGTTCTGCTTTCTGTTGGTATTGGTATAAGATGGGCGGTTTTCCCGGCTCCGGCGGCTCCGGTGTGCCGTCCTCAATGCGTTTTATCAATGCAAAGATTTTGGCGTGGAAACGTTCGGAGAGCGCGGCCATAAATGCGGCAACCGGTGACTGCCGAAAAAAATACTCGGTGGGTAGGGCTTCCTCTTGTATCTCGCTCCCGTGTGCGTGTACCTCTTGCAAGGCAATGGCCAGCAGCAAAACGGCAAGGCACAACACGGTAAACCAGGCGACACTTCCCCCCCAAGCCGATACTTGTTTTTGCCGTTTGGCTTCGGCCTGGGCGTTGCGCTCCTTCAGGGCGGCCAGCCATTCGGAGCGCTCCCGGTTCAGGTCGGCATTTAGGGCGCTGTGTTCGTCCTGGAGCGCGGCCATTTCCTTTGCCCCGGCCTCTGTGAGCGCGGCCAGCTTGAGGGCGTGGGCGGCGGTTGCGTCGGCAATGGTTTGTTTGGTAGTGGCTTTCTGTGTGGCGAAACTTTGGCCGGTATTGCGCTCCCGGCTTTCAATGCCTTTCAGCTTGGTATTATTGGCGTCGGTGGCGGCTTTGTGGGCCATTTCAAGAGCTGCGATCTGTGAGGCATACCGGCCAGCTATGGCGGCGCTATCGCGTCGGTAGCTTGTCAGGTTGCTTTCCCGGTGGCTGTTGACGGTCGTATCTATTGCCCCGGTTCCCTCTGTTTTGGGGGGCGGCACAACGGCGGCTACTGTTTCTTTACTCCCTGCAAATGACAGGTAGCCCGATGCGGTAAGCAGCAAGAGCGAAGCGGCAAAAATGGCAATGCTCATTACCAAATCAAGGCCGGCGAAGCGCTTGTTTAAAATCTGCCTTGCGGCGAAGGGTAAAAACTTTCTCAAACCGATCTCGATAAAGGCGGTGGCCAGTTGGGCGCCCGCAATACCGACAACGCCGGCCAACATCGGGGGGGCAATGTCGGCAACGGCGTTTCTAATGAGGGCATACAAAATGCCTGCTTCGGTAAGGGCGCTTACCACTTGCGCCACATAGGAAAGTTTGGAGAGCGTCGGCACAAGTCCGGCGTATCGTTGGAAAAAAGCCTCATTTTGAGGCAAGGTTAAGCGAAAACGCATAGTTTTGTAAAAATTTTCTGTGGAAAATTCCCGGTCAATTGCTTCCAGGCGTGGCCGGGTTTTTTTATTTCAGTCAGTGCGGTACGTTGGGGGGGGCGGTAAGTGCGGGCGGCTCTTGCGCCGGGTGCGGTATTTACAAAATCAGTGCGGCGGCATAATCGGCGCGGTGCGGGTCGTGCCAATCGTCGTTTTCTGTATCGTCGTCGTCGTCCTGGTAGAAACTTTTCACCTTGCGCCCGGTGGCCTTAGCGTATGCGGCGGCAATGGCGGCGGCAAAGTCGTTTTCTCTATACTTGTCGAAAATCGTGTATTGCTCAGGGTCATCGAACGGCGGTTCGATCTCGTAAAACTCAGCCTCTTTTTCCGGCTCAGGTTGTAGAATGATGTGCAGCGTCATAACTGATTATTTGATATTGATTTTGTCGAAAGTATCGGCAGCGGCGCGGCGCCGTTCGTCAACGATGCGGGCGTAAACCTGAGTCGTTTTTACGTCGCTATGGCCCAACATCTTAGAAACCACCTCAAGCGAAACGCCTTGAGTAAGTAGTAAAGTGGCGTATGTGTGGCGGGCGGAATGGAAGGTGATTTTTTTGGAGATGCCGGCGGCTAAAAACCAACGTTGAAGCAAAATCATATTGTTGGCAAATATCTTTTCCGGCAGCGTGGGAAATACTTTATCATTGGGCAAGCCGGCCGGCCCCAACAATGCGCGGGCGCCTTTGGATATGGGTAACGTTTCGTTTTTTTGGGTTTTTTGTTGCCGATAGCGAAGTGCAAAGCCGGTTTCCTCATCTCCCTGGACTTCGCCCCACATTAGTTTGAAAATGTCGCTGTATCGCAGGCCGGACATTGCCGAAAATAAAAACGCGTTCCTCAAGTCCAGGCGCTCGCAAGGGGTAACGGCCAGGTGCTCCAGTTCTTCCAGTGTTAAATATTCTTTTTGTGCCGGGTTCGATTTAATCGGCTCTATGTAGGCCGTAAAATCTTTACTCAAATAGTCCAATTTGTAAGCGTCTTTCAAAGTGGTTTTCAAAGCGGTAAGGTAAAGCGATTTAGAGCTATCGGCAAGCCCTTTGAGCGCTGCCAAATGGTCACGAAAGCCTATAACATCTCGTTTCTCAATGGCGGCCAATGCCACATCATTGGGCCAATATTGGCGTAATATTTTGAGCGTACTCCACCATGTGCCCCGCGTTTTTTGGTTCTTTTTATTGGCTCTTTGCTCCATAAACTCAATGAGGCCGGTCTTAACCCTTGAGGCTTTTGAGAAGTCAAAAGCGGCGTTTTGTACGTCCAATTGACGTTGGGCGCGGATGTTGTCGGCCAAAGCGCGGGTTTCTTTATTGTGGCGGGTTTCGTCTGGGGTTTTGGGTTTGTCGTAAGTGAAAAGCCCCAAGAACTCACGGCGGGTTTCTTTTCCCGTCGAGGTGTCAAGTATGGGCGGCCAAAAATCCAGAAAAAGACTTTGCCGGCCTTTTGTCAGCGGCTTGCTCCGAAGATGAACGCGGGGCGCCTTGCGATTGCTCATATTTGTACGCTGTTTGATTTCAGGTACAAATATAAAGCGATTGTGTCTATAATAGGTACAAAAAAGCCGAAAAAATTAAACGGACATAGCTCAGGTAACTAACAATACTAATTTCTTAATATGTTGATTTTCAGTATTTTTATATATTTTTGTATGTTTGTTGTTTGTGCCTTGCTTGTATCTTATTATTTCGGACGCAAAGGTAGTGATTGCTGTTTGTGAAAAGAAAGGAATATCAATGATTCCCCAAATGCCCGCCGCAAAATTTGCAATACACCGCATCTGCATCGTGGCCTTCGCTCAAACAATGCGGGCACACCTGCGTGGTGATTTTTTCGGGTGGCTTTCGCATGATTTCCGAAGTAATGATACCGGTTGGAACGGCAATGATGGAATAACCGATGATCATTAACACACTGGCTAAAAATTGCCCCAGAGGCGTGACGGGGGAAATGTCGCCGTAGCCTACCGTTGTAATGGTGACAATGCACCAATACACACTTCGCGGAATACTGTCGAAGCTTTCATTGACGCCGCCCTCCACGAAATACATCACCGAGCCGAACACAAAAGTGACCAAAACCACCACATACAAAAAGATGGAAATCTTGTAGCGGCTGGCCTTGAGCGCCCCGGCTATGTGATTGCCGTGATCCATCAGACCGGTGAGCTTGAAAATGCGAAACACGCGCAACAGACGCAGTATCCTGATGACCATCAGACTCTGTGCGCCCCCCAAAATGAAGCTCAAATAGGTAGGCAAAATAGATACCAGATCAATGATGCCGAAGAAGCTGGCGGCATATTTCAAACGGTTACCAACGGTATATAATCGCAGCAAATACTCAATCGTGAAGAAGATGGTGAAAACCCATTCTAATACCACAAAAAGATGGTGTACCTCATCGGGAAAAGTTTTGACACTCTCCAGCATCACCACCAACACACTCAACAGAATAGCGACTAACAGGGAAACATCGAATATTTTCCCTGCCGGCGTATCCGCTTCAAAAATGATGGTAAAAAGACGGTCCCGGAGTGCTTGCCGATTACTGTTTTGGTTCATAACAAAAGGCTATGACTTTTCGCCCACGAAGTAGTCTTCTTTGTCCTTGAACAGCACATTGAAGGTGGTGAGGCTGCCGTATATTTTGGTGATGTACTGCTGGAGGTTGACTTTGTCTTCATCCGTCAGTTTGCTGGCATTGATGCGTTGCTCCATCACGCGGAGGCGGTCGCGGGTCATCACAATTTTGTGAAAGAAACTCTCAATGGGTATCTCTTTTTCTTTGAGTGTATTGTCGGCGGGCTTCAGAATCATCATGCCGCCTTCCCAGCGGTCGCCCAATTCTACTTCTTCCTGCACGGCATTGTAGTTGCGCAGGATTTTGAGCAGCGAACGCTCGGCCTCCGTAAAAGTGACGGCCTCCTCGGCGGGAAGGGCTTCAATGATTTCCCATTTGTCGTATTCCTTGCCCACGTGTTTGATGCCGTAGAGCATAAAACTCAGTTCGTAAGCGGCCTTGTGCAGACGAATCACTACGCCGTCGCCATAAGCCGGGTGCCGGACGCGGGAGCCTACTCCCAATAGTTTTTCCAGATTTTCCATTTTATCTAAACAGTTGAATTTTAAGACATTCAAGGTTCAAGGTTTCGGGTTGCTCACGCCTCACATACTCACCTCTCACCCACTCACCAACTCACCCCTGCTCCCGATACTCCAACTCCCCCTCCGAATGCGCAATAATCGTTGCCACCGTTATGTCGCTCGTTACATTGGCCACTGTGCGACACATGTCCAGAATACGGTCCACCGGGAAGATGATGGCAATCCAAGCGGGGTTGAGGCCCACCGATTGCAGCACGATGATCATCATAATAAGGCCCGCGCTGGGTACCGCCGCCGAGCCGATACTGGCCAGCGTAGCCGTCAGCACGATGGTGAGCTGTTGTGAAAGCGTCAGGTCTATGAGGTGCAACTGAGCCAGAAACACGACCGCCACTGCCTGGTACAAGGCTGTGCCGTCCATATTGACAGTAGCGCCGATGGGTAGCACGAAGTTGGTTACGTTTTTGGAAACACCCAAATTATCGCGCACACACTCCATGCTCACCGGCAGGGTGGCCGCGCTGGAACTGGTACTGAATGCCAGAAACTGTGCCGGACTGATGCGTTTGAAAAAGGAAGAATAGGAGATTTTTCTTACCAACAGCAAAATCAGGCCGGGATAAAACACTGCCACCAAGAGCGCCAAACCGGCCAGCAAGGTGAGCGAGTAAGTAAGCAGGCCTTTGAATATTTCCACCGCCTCTGCCGGTGTTTTCGCCATTTTGGCCAATACGCCCGACATGAGCGCGAACACAAAAAACGGCGCAGCTTCCATGATCCATTCCACCATTTTGAGGAATACCTCGTTGGCGCCGTTGATGACATCCAGCACCGGCTTCATGGATTCCTTTGGCAGGAACATGGTGACGATACCGAAAAACAACGCAAAGAAAATGACCTGAAGCATGCTTTTGGAATCGGACAGGGAGGCAAAAATATTGTCGGGCACCATGTCCACGAAGAATTGGAGCGGGCCGGCATTTTTGAAAGACTCTGCCGCCGCTTTACGGCTCTCCACCGTTTCGTTGCCCTGTTCTTTTTCCATTTGAATGGCGGCTTCTCCGGCAAAAGCGGCATACTCCGGTTTTGCCCGGTAATTCTGGCCATCCAACACGCCAACGCCGGGTGTTTGTTCGGCCCAGATTTCGTATTTGATGCGGTTTTTGATGCGCTGTTCTTTGGCAATAAACTCGCCGGGTTGGAATAAATTGGCCAACAAAAGCCCCAAACCGACCGCTGTAATCGTTGTAAACAGGTACATCCCCAGGGTTTTGGCGCCCATGCGGCCCAGCTTCGCAGGATCGGGCAGGGTAGAAACGCCGCTGATGATGGAAAAGAGCACCAAAGGCACGGCGATGAACTTGAGCAGGCGGATGAAAATGACGCCGAAGGGATCAATCCAATCCAACGTAAATTTATTCCAACCGAAATGAATGGAAACGAAAGAGTAGATGATCCCTGCTATGAGGCCCATGATGATGCGCCAGTGCAAGGGGATGTTGCGTTTTTTCATGTACCTGTGTTTTGATTTGGAGCGCCAAAATAGTTATCATCTTTCAAACTTCTCAAATTTTCTCACAGCAGGCTTTTTTCCGGCTTTTGCTTACCTTTGCGCTTCCTCTTATGTGATCTTTCTCGCAAAGAGAAGAAAATCAAAAAATTATGGGTTGGTTCAAGCGACTCAAGGAAGGCATACAGACCGCAACGCGCAACAAAAAAGAGGCTCCCGAGGGCCTTTGGTACCAATGCAAAGAGTGCAGAGCTACCAGCACGCGCCGCGAATTGAAGGACAATTTTTCCAAATGTCCCAGTTGCAACTATCACGTTCGCATCAGTTCTCAGGAGTATTTTGAAATACTCTTCGACGGGCAGGCAGATGAGCTTTTCGGCGATCTGCGCTCCAAAGACATGCTCAATTTCGTGGATTTGAAGCCTTATTCGGACCGCTTGGCCGATACTATGCGCAAAACCGAACTGACCGATGCCATCACGGTGGCCAAGGGCAAGGTAGGCAAGCGACCGCTCGTGGTAGCAGCCATGGACTTCAATTTCATCGGTGGTTCGATGGGGTCGGTGATGGGCGAAAAAATTTCCCGCGCCGTAGATCACTGCCTCGAACACAAAACCCCGCTGCTCATCATCTCCAAATCGGGCGGCGCGCGCATGATGGAATCGGCCTTTTCGCTGATGCAAATGGCCAAATCATCTGCCAAACTCTCCCTCTTGGTCAAGGCCGGCATTCCTTATTTTTCATTGATGACCGACCCTACCACGGGCGGCGTCACGGCTTCTTTTGCCATGCTGGGCGACATTAATTTTGCAGAACCCAAAGCGCTCATCGGTTTTGCCGGGCCGCGCGTCATCAAAGAAACTATCAAACGCGAGCTGCCCGAAGAGTTCCAAACTTCGGAATCGCTGCTCGAAAACGGCTTCCTTGATTTCATCGTAGATCGCAAAGACCTCAAAGATCGCATGGCAGATTTGCTGGCGTTTTTTGATGCCGCTCCTGTTGCCAATGGCAGCGCAGATGCAGCGCTGGAGGCTTCTGCGGAGTGAGGGTGTGATTCGGTAGCCGCGCCGTGGCACGGTAAGCGTGAGGGAACATGGAACCTTCTCCTGCTTAGTGAAGGGGTGACTACAGGGCTGAAACTTGCTGAGTCACCCCTTCACTATCCCCGAAACCTTGAGCCCGAAACCTTGAACAAAGCCCGTTCCTGCCGGAACGCCAAAATTTTGAACGCGAATCTTAGCGAAGGGCGCGAATTTCCGCGAATGCGAGCGAAACGCGGCTTGCAGCTTGTAGCCAGTAGGCGTTCCAACCCGGAACCCCAAACCCGCTCCTATTCAAACACAAAATTATTGACGTAATCCGGCGCTTCCCAGAAGCGGCCCGGCCCCTGATGCTGATGTATGGCAGCGTCAAATTCGGCCAGCGGCCTCAATTTTCCTTTGTGAATAAAGCGCCCCGCGTAGCCCAGATCGAGCAAAAAGCGAAACACATCCTGTACATCGCCGCCGCCGAGATGCCGGTTTTCGCACTCCATGAGGATGCGCGGGCGGCAGGCTTCCAAGAGGGCTTGCCCACCTTTGAGCAGCTCCCATTCGTGGCCTTCCACGTCTATTTTCAGCAGGGCCGGCCGGATGCCCTGAGCGTGGAAATACGCATCCAAAGTACTCACTTGCACTGTATGATGGTGAAAATCGGTGGGGTTGCTCTCGGTCACGGCGTTCAGGGTAGCGCCCGGCGAGGTACCCGACGAGGAGGCCGGAATGTGCAGTGTCATGCTGCCGGTTTGCGAGGACAGGCCCATGTTTTCCAATTGTACATTGTTGAAATTCAATTGTTTTTGAATAACTGTGAGGTATTCAAACAAGCGGGGTTGCGGCTCGAAAGCATACACGCGCCCATGCAGCCCTACCCGGCGGCGCATCCAGTAGAGGTAGCCGCCTTTGTGGCAGCCGATGTCCACCGCCGTATCGCCGGGCCGGAGGGTGGAAAGGAGGTAATGGATTTCGGCGGGGTCCACCCGGAAGCGATAGCGCCAGGCCCGGTACAGATAAGAAAGTCGTGACAGCATGGTGATGAATTGAGGGGGCAAGATACAGGACGCCGGCTGGAAAATGCGTGCAACCGGGAGGATTTTTGTGAATTTGTGGGCCTGCTGCGGCAGGGACGGCAGCGGATGCCAGGCTGCTCCGTAGCGTGGTGGTTTCGAACCCCGCGCTATGGAGCAGCCGGCATGGAGCGTACGGCCCGGCGCCCGCCGCATAGCAAGAGCTGTTAGCTTTAACCGGTTTATGAAGTGATGAAGCTAACAGCTCTTTGCCGGTAGCGGGCGGCCGCCCCATAATAATAAAACCTTAACTTCTACCTGCCAACCATGAATGGGGTGCGTTGTTGTGAGATAATCTTTACACGATTTGAGTACCAACTACTCTACGCATGAAAACCATCCTTTCCCTCACCTTCATCTGCCTGTGCCTGAACCTGCCCGCCCAAACGCGCATCACCGGCATCATCACCGATCAGCGCGGCGAAGGGCTGCCCTTCGTACACATTGTGCTGAACGGCCAGAAAGACCGCGTGTTTACAGCAGAGATCAACGGGGCGTTTTCCATACCTTATGGTAGTGACATCAAAACCCTGACTTTCAGCTATGTAGGATTTGAAACGCAAGACATTGCCCTGCAAGGCCCGCCGGCGAAACCCCTGCGCGTGACGCTCAAAGAGGCCGCCTACCAACTACAGGAGGCCGTAGTCGTGGCCGGTGAAAACCCTGCGCACCGCATCATCCGGCAGGCCGTGAAAAACCGAGATCGCAACAATCCTGAAAAATTGGACGCCTGGCGCTACCGATCTTTCGCCAAAGTGACGCTGAAACTGCTGCCCAACTGGGCCGAAATGGAACTGCGCAGAAAAACTGCTGAATCAACCCGCAAAAGTGGCAAAGAAGGCGCCGCTGCCGATACGTTTGAACTGAAAGATGTACACCTGTTTTTGATGGAAACCCTCACCGATCACGCGTTTCAGAAGCCCGGACGAAAGCGTGAGGAATTGCTCAGCCACCGCACATCGGGCTTCAAAGACCCTTGGTTTGCCTCACTGGCCACCCAATTGCAGCCCTTTTCGTTTTACCGCGACGAACTGCCTTTTTTGGAAAAACGCTACCTCAATCCCGTATCGCCGGGCAGCACCGAGCGCTACCGGTTCAGGCTGGAAGACACCTTCACCGAGGGGCCGGACAGCGTGTTCGTCATTTCGTTTCAGCCCCGGCCGGGTACGGCTTTCGCCGGACTAAAGGGCGTGCTGCACATTCATTCCGATGGATTTGCCATACAGCATCTCATTGCAGAATCGGCTGAAAAAGAACAGATTAAATTCCATATTGACCAAAAATACAGCCGCGCGCAGGGCGGGCAGTGGTTCCCGGAGCAATTGAGTTTAGTACTCGACGCGGAGAAATATCCCGATCCGTCGGTGGGTACCCGCATGAGTTCGCGCACCTACATAGACAGTGTGCGCATCCGGCCTGAGTTCCCGAAAGGGTTTTTCTCTCCGGCGGAAACGTACTTCGTGGCGCCCGATCTGGTTCCGCTCGACAGCATAGCTCAGGTAAGACCTGAGCCACTGAGCCGTACTGATTCCATGTCGTATGTTTTGTGGGACAGCCTGGGCCGCAAAGCCAATTTGGACGGCAAAATGCGCACGCTGGAAGTCATTACTGAAGGCGCCTTGCCCATCGGCAAAATCGAGTGGGTGTTCACCGATCTGATACGATTCAACAACTTCGAGGGCTTCAATCCCGGACTGGGCCTTCGCACCGGCAGGAATCTGTCGAAGCAGTTCCAACTGTACGGCTACGGCGGCTATGCGTTCAAAGCCAAACAATGGAAATACGCGGGTTCGCTCACTTGGTTTCCCTCGGCTGCGCACCGCCGCACCTCGCTGAGCGTTTTTTACAACAACACGCTGACAGAACCCGCTACTTTCGATTTCCCGTTGCGCACGCAGTTGGTGAACCGGCGCTATTTTGCAGGGCGCATGGATCGGCAGGAGAGCATGGGGGCGGCATTTTCGGCGCGGCCGCTGCGGTCATTGTCGTTGCGCGTCGGGCTGGAGCGGCAACGGCACGAGCCTTTGTTCGAGTACCGATACCTGCCGCCGGTCGGAGAGCCGTTGTCGGAGTTCAGGTTCACCGAGGCCGATGTGTTTTTGAGGTATGCGCACGGCGCTACGAGCCTGCGGTTTTTGGGCACCGAGACGGAGTTGCAGTCCAAATTTCCAATTCTGTGGCTGCGGGCTTCGCGGGGCTTCGGGGGTGTTTGGGATGGCCAATACGACTACTGGCGGCTACATGGCGCGCTGAGCTGGCGACTGCATCATCGCCGTTGGGGCAGCACAGATATGATGCTGGAAGGCGGCCGGGTGAGTGCCGATGTGCCATACGCCAAGCTGTTTACTACGCTGGGATTCGGGGCGGGCTGGAGCGAAGTGAGTTTGAACACCGCGTTTGAAACCATGCAGCCCTACGAGTTTGTGTCCGACCGGATGGCCAATGTATATGTTGAGCACAATTTCAATCGCCTGAGCAGCAAAAATCCGCGTTTCCAACCGCAGCCGGCCCTCATACACCGCATGGGCTGGGGCGATCTGTCTCGGCCCGAATTGCACGAGTTGGGGGTGTTGAACCGAATGAACCGGGGCTACTTCGAGAGTGGTTTGGCAATTAACTCACTGTTGCGCTTCAATTATGTCAATATCGGTTACATCGGATTCGGTATCAAGGCATTGTATCGCTATGGTCCCTATACGCTGCCCGATTGGAAAGACAATGTGGCGGTGCGCCTGACGATGAAGTTCAGCAGGTGATGGGGGCTGGTGGGGGCGGCTGTTAGCTTTTAGCTGCGAGCTTGGTTGTTTGTTCATAAAGAGGTTGTTATTTTGGGGAAAACCGAAATCCGCCCGTTCCTGCCGGAACGCTAAGGTTTTTAACGCGAATCCGCCCCGGCGGACAGGTTTAGCGAAGGGCGCGAATCTGCCTCAGCCGGCGGACAGGTTTCCGCGAATGCGAGTAGCCAGCTTAGTGAAGGGGTGACTATGGGGCTGAAACACGCTGAGTCACCCCTTCACTCACCCCTCACAAACTCACCCCTCACAAACTCACCCCTCACAAACTCACCCCTAAAAGAACCCTACTCCTCGCCCATATCCATATTGTGGAAAACGTTGGTCACGTCGTCGTCTTCTTCCATCTTTTCGATGAGTTTGATGACATCTTCTACCTGTTCCTCGGTGATTTTGACGTAATGGCCGGGAATGCGGATCAATTCGGAGCTTTGCACCTCCATGCCCTTTTCTTCCAAGCCTTTTTGCAGTGCGCCGAAATCAACGAAATCGCAGTACAGCGCCAGTTGATCGTCTTCTTCTTTGAGTTCAGAAAGCCCGTGATCGATCAGTTCGAGTTCTAATTCTTCCAGATTGTGGTTGTCTTTGAGGACGCGGAAAACCGCTTTGCGCGTGAACATATAGTCCACCGAACCGGAAACGCCCAGTGAGCCGCCGTATTTGGAAAAAACATGGCGTACATTGGCTACGGTGCGGGTCGTGTTGTTGGTCGCCGTTTCCACCAATACCGCAATGCCGTGCGGGGCATAGCCTTCGTAGAGTACCTCATCGTAGTTTTCGGCGTCTTTGGCCGTTGCTTTTTTGATGGCATTTTCCACATTGGCCTTGGGCATGTTGGCTGCCTTGGCGTTTTGGATGGCCATGCGCAGGCGGGAGTTGTAAGCGGGATCGGGCACGCCGTCTTTAATGGCGATGGCAATTTCCCGGCCGATGCGGGTGAAGGTTTTGGCCATGCCGGCCCAGCGCTTCATTTTTCTGGCTTTGCGATATTCAAATGCGCGTCCCATGTGGTGTGTGCTTTTTTTTGAGGCGCAAAAATAGCGTTGTTTTTTCTACTTTTGCCACCCAACCAAAAAATAAGATGCACCATGCTGAAGCGACTGTTGTTTCTGTTCCCGGCCCTGTTTGGCCTCCTTCAACCGATTTTTTCTCAGGAAAAAGAACCCAAGTGGGATGTCAACAACCCGCCGGGGCCGTTCAAAGAGGTAGAATTCAGCCTCACCGAAGGCACCTGGATGAATCTGGACGTCAGTCCCGACGGCAAAACCATCGCATTTGACCTGCTGGGCGATATTTATACCATGCCCATCGGCGGCGGCCAGGCCAAAGTGTTGCGCCAGGGCTTAGCCTGGGAAGTGCAGCCGCGTTTCAGCCCCGACGGCAAAAAAATCCTCTTCACCAGCGATGCCGGCGGCGGCGACAATATCTGGACGATGAACGCCGACGGATCGGGCGCGCAACAGGTGACCAAAGAGAACTTCCGCCTGCTCAACAATGCCGCCTGGATGCCTGATGGTCAGTACATTGTGGCGCGCAAGCACTTTACTTCCTCCCGCTCGCTGGGCGCCGGCGAAATGTGGCTCTATCACATCAGTGGCGGCGAAGGGCTGCAACTCACCAAACGCAAAAACGACCAGCAGGATGTGAACGAACCCATTGTTTCGCCCGATGGCCGCTATGTGTATTTCAGCGAAGACATGTACCCCGGCGGCTATTTTCAGTACAACAAAGACCCCAACAGCCAGATTTTCGTCATCCGCCGCTACGACCGCCAAAAAGGCGAAATTGAAGACATCGTGGCCGGTCCCGGCGGCGCTTGTCGCCCGCAAATCTCCAACGACGGCAAGCATTTGGCCTTTGTGCGCCGCGTTCGCACGCAATCCGTCCTGTTCATTCACAACTTAGAAACCGGCGAGGAAATGCCCGTTTGGGACGGCTTGGACAAAGACCAACAGGAAGCCTGGACCATCTTCGGCATCTATCCCGGTTTCGACTGGATGCCCGACGATAAGCACATCGTAGTGTGGGGCCAGGGCAAAATCTGGAAGGTAAATGTGGCTTCAAAAAATGCCGAACAAATTCCCTTCACCGTGCAGGCCAAGCACCGTTTTCAGGAGACCGTGCGCTTTGAAAACAAGGTCTTCAGCGATGAATTTGGGGTGAAAGTCATTCGCCATGCCCGCACCTCACCCGATGGTAAGTTGTTGGTTTTCAACGCTGCCGGTTATCTTTGGAAAAAACAATTGCCCGATGGAACGCCCGTTCGGCTCACCCAAAGCCAGGAATTTGAGTACGAACCGGCCTTCTCGCCCGACGGCAAAGAAATCGTTTATGTAAGCTGGACCGACGCCGACATGGGCGCCCTGCGCAAGCTCAACCTCGCTACCGGCCAATCGGCAAAACTCACCACTGAAAAAGGCATTTATCGCACGCCGAACTTCTCGCCCGACGGCAAAACCATCGTGTATCGCAAGGAAGGCGGCAACGATCATCAGGGTTTCACGCACAGCAAAGAACCCGGCATTTACACCATTCCGGCAGCCGGTGGCAAGCCCGCTTTCGTGACGCGTCAGGGCGAGTTCCCGCAGTTCAACACCGACGGCACGCGCATTTTTGTACAAACCGGCGGCTACCTCTTCGGCAGTTTGAGCAAAACGATGAAGAGTTTCAAACTCGACGGAACCGACGAAAAAACAGTTTTCACCACGCAATACACCAATCAGTTTGTACCCAGTCCTGACAATAAGTGGGTGGCTTTCACCGAGTTGTACAAAGTGTATATTGCTCCCATGCCACTGCCCGGCCAGCCCATGGGCATCAGCGCTACCACCAAAGCCGTGCCTGTGGCGCAGGTGGCCCGCGACGCCGGCATCAACCTGCACTGGAGTCCCGACAGCAAGCGCCTGCACTGGACCCTAGGCGATGAGTACTACAGCGAAGAACTCTCTCGCCGCTTCAAATTCCTCGAGGGCGCTCCCGATACCATCCCGCCCATTGATACGGTGGGCATCAAAATCGGGCTGAAACTCAAGTCAGACAAGCCCGAAGGCAAGATCGCCCTGCGCAACGCCCGCATCATCACCATGAAGGGCAGCGAAGTCATCGAAAAAGGCACGGTACTGATAGAGGGCAACAAGATCGTGGCGGTCGGCCCGGCTTCCCGCGTGGTCATTCCCCGCGACGCCAAAGTGATTGATTGCACCGGCAAAACCATCATGCCGGGCATCATTGACGTACACGGCCACCTCGGCAATTTCCGCTACGGCATCAGTCCGCAGCAACAGTGGCACTACTTCGCCAACTTAGCTTATGGCGTCACCACCGCCCACGATCCTTCTTCCAATTCGGAGATGATCTTTTCGCAATCCGAGATGATTAAAGCAGGCAGCATGATCGGCCCGCGCCTGTACTCTACCGGCAACATCCTCTACGGCGCCGACGGCGACTTTAAAGCCGTCATCAATAACTTAGACGACGCCCGCTCGGCCCTGCGCCGCACCGCCGCGTATGGTGCTTTTTCGGTGAAGAGTTACAATCAGCCGCGCCGCGATCAGCGCCAGCAGGTCATGCAGGCCGCCCGCGAACAAGGCATCATCGTGGTGCCCGAAGGCGGCTCCTTCTTCTACCACAACCTCAGTCAGGTAGCCGACGGCCACACAGGCATAGAGCACAACATCCCCGTGGCGCCGCTGTACGACGACGTGGTGAAATTCTGGTCGCAAACCAAAGCCCACAACACGCCCACGCTCATCGTGAACTACGGCGGCCTCAACGGCGAATACTACTGGTACCAGCACACCAACGTATGGGAAAAGGAACGCCTGCTGCGCTTCACGCCCCGTGCCGTCATTGACAGCCGGGCGCGGCACCGCACCATGGCCCCCGAAGAGGAGTACAAAAACGGCCACATCCTCACTTCGCAATCGTGCAAAAAACTACAGGATGCCGGCGTGAACATCAACCTCGGCGCGCATGGCCAACTCCAGGGCCTCGGCGCACACTGGGAACTGTGGATGCTTCAGCAAGGCGGCATGAGCAATATGCAGGCGCTGCGCAGCGCCACGCTGAACGGCGCGGTGTATCTGGGCATGGATAAAGAAATCGGCTCCATCGAAACCGGCAAATTGGCCGACCTGCTGGTGTTGGACAAAAACCCCTTGGAGAACATCCGCAACTCGGAGTTCATTCGTTACACCATGCTCAACGGTCGCCTGTACGATGCCGAAACCATGAACGAAACGGGCAACTACAACCGCAAGCGCCTGCCGTTCTTCTTCGAGCAGCCGGGCAGCGGCAATGCCTGGCCGATGTACGGCGAGGGGCAGGGCTTTATGCATTCGGGGTGTCAGTGTGGGAATTGACCAATTGGACAAATCTCAAAGATTTGTCCAATTTTAGGCGGACTGATTTATTTTAAAAAAACAGTGGAGATTTGAAACAGAGCAGATTTGACAAATTTTCAAAATTTGTCAAATCTACCCACCTCACCTCCTCACCTCAATTTTCAAAATAATATTTCTGCCGTCAATCGTCATATACGCCAGCCTCACCTGCTGACTACTGAGCGAAGAGCGACAAGCCGTAAGCGATGCATCCTATTTCATTCTCCTAAACACCACTACATCCTGAAAATCAATACATTCCCCCTTCTCTCTGCCACACCAGTAGCCGTAGTGAATGGCCTCAATGCCCAGACCGCAGCCTTGTGCCAAGGCCCGCAGCCAGTCCTCGCGGAACGACACATTGGCCGCCCGTACCCGCTCGTCCATCAGCCGGTAATGGCCGTGATCGTGCGGGAACGCAAATTGGGTGCGCCCGGGCAGGAGCGCCTCCGAAGCCGCATTGAGCAGAAAAAAAGTAGCGCAAAAAGTGCCGCCGGGTTTCAGCACTCGACTCGTTTCGCGGAGGTATTGCTCCACCTCATCGGGCAAAAAATGGGTAAAAACGGAAATAGCGCAGGCAAATTCGAAATCCGCATCAGCGTAGGGAAACCGGAATTGGTCGGCCTCCTGCCCGTCTGCCCGGTAGAGGTCGTTGGCCAAAGGCACATATCTGAACTGAAACCTGGGAAAGCGGGTGCTGATGCGTTTTTGGCACCAGCGCACGCCCATTTCTACCACATCGAATCCCTCGTAACTGCCTGACGCATCGAGTATTCCGGTGAGCGGTACCGCTATGCGCCCGATGCCGCTTCCTATGTCGAGCACGCGATGCCGGGGCAGCAACCCGGCGTGACGGCGAAACACCTCCGCCATTCTGTCGCCCTGCGCCCGGAAGTCGCCGCCGCCGGTGAAAATGAGTCCGCGAGGCGGCGTGAGGGCGTCGCGTTTCCCGCTGATGCTTTCCCACAAATCGAGCGGGGCATACCAGAGCCGCCGCGCCCGGAAACGCATGGCCGGCGGAAGTGCGTAATACAAACTGCGGAGCATGGACATGGCTCAGGAATTGAGGGATGGCGCAATGGCGGGGCGTTGCGAGATTTCGTGGTAGCAGATCACGCCCTCGCAAAAGTAGTGGGCCACCATGCTGCGCCGCGTAGCGCCGGGGCGAAGTATGGGGCTGCCGCCGTGAATGAGATTGGCGTGCCAGATGAGCACATCGCCGGGCTGAGCGTAGAACTCCCTGCGCTCGAAGCTGTGCTCCGACAGTATCTCCGCTATTTTGTCCTCATAGCGGCGGTTGCTGTCGGCGCCGATGGTCCAGCGGGTATTGCCCGATGGATAGTCCTCGCAGGTGACATAGGGCAGGCGGTGGCTGCCGGGATAAAAAAATAACGGCCCGTTGTCGGCGCCGGTGGGTTCCAGCGCCGCCCAGGCGGCTATGAGGTAGCCCTGTGGCTCGGTGCTCATGTGGATGGAGTCGGAATGTGCGCGTTGCTCGCTACCCTCCACGAAATTGATGGTGTGGAAAGGTTTCACCTTGCGGCCCATGATGAAAGTGAGGAGTTGCAGTAAATCGGGCTGGCGGAAAAATTCCTTGTCGGCCACCTCGCTGTGCCGGTAAGATTCCATGATTTTCCGGCCCGTGTAGTTGAAATCCAACTGCTTATCACTCAACAGGCGCTCTATGTCGGCATTCAACCTGCCGACGGCATCCGGGCTGAAAAAGCCCTGAAGAATCATGTAGCCGTCGTTGACAAAACGCAGCAACTCCTTCTGCCAGGCCAAAGGAAACTGATGAAACTGCGGGTCTTTGATGAGGCGTTCTTTGGCGCCGGGCTGATCGAGCCAGGGAATATGCGGGCTGCGCTGTTGGAAGTCTTTGCTGCCGATGGTACTGAAAATGCTCTTTTTCAGGCCATAACGCTGATACACCACCCGGTTTTGCAGCAGGTGCCGCGCATTGAGGATGTTGTGCAGCATGTAGGCGGGTTTCCAGCCGCGCAGCACGCCGGTATAATGTCTGAACCAATGTGGGAGGATGCTCATCGTGTTTTTGGCGCAACTGCGCCGCATTTGGTGACGTAGAAGATGAAAGTACAAATGTCGGAATTTTTCCAACTATTTTGTACGCCTTCCAAAAGCTGCGAGCCACGAGTTGCGAACTGCAAGTCTGTACTGTTGTGAAAAATCAGATTTTCCACTTGGGGAAATGGCGAAATGTGATTTTGAAAATAGCTTCTTTTGGGTCGGAAAAATCAAACTTGCAGCTCGCTGCTTATGGCTTGCCGCCACTCCCGCCTACAGCCGCTTCCTCGTCTCCACCGTAGCCGCAACAGCCCCCAAAGGCAGCGCAAAAAGAAAACCCACCCCCGTGAGCAACAGCAGCAAAAACACCACCCCGTTGCCGATGGCCGCGCCCCGGTGTCGCCGCACAAAACGCACACTCTCGCGCACCCCGAAATGCCGCTCCAGCGTATAGTCCATATTCCCGAAGCCCGCATAGTACGCCTGCACCACAAAAATCAGCACCGGCGCCGCCAGCCCGATGACCGGAATAAGCCCCAGCAACAAGAGTAAAACCGTGAATATCAACTCGCGCACCACATTGCGCAACGCGATGCGCAAGCCCCGAACCATGTCCGAAATCACCTGGCCTGCGCTGAAGCGAATCTCGTGGTAGGTATCGCCGGCAAGGTAGCGCTCCACTTTTTCCGACAGCGGCGACATGATCGGCGCTGCCAGCGCCATCACCAATTGTTTGAACACCACTAATCCCAGCGCCAAAATCACCACCGCGCTTGCAATCCGGGCCGTTTTTTCCGCCCAGCCTTTGTCGGCCAGCCCGGGTATCAGCCGCAGCAGCGCGTCGCCTATGTTGTCCGACAAGCCCCAGGCCGCTCCAAACAAGCCCACCGCCACTACAATGCTCACCAAGCCCGGCGCCAGCACATAGCCCCACAAGCCGAGGCGATTTACCAGCGAGATGGCCTTGCCATACGAGGCTATTCCGTCCAAAATGCTTTTCATATCAAGGAAATTTTGCCGCAAGATACGCAGCCCCGGCCGCACGCCGCACACCTCGCTCTACCACTTTTCGCAATCTTTCGACCAAGATGATTTTTTATGGCGCCACCCGCCGCCCGCAGTCTGGTAAATGCAGGGCAATCAAATGGCGGGTCGGGTCATCCGCTCTCATACCGCAGGGCCTCTATGCTTTTTGCCCTTTGGCCTCTGCGGCATACCGCTCCTGCCCCTGGCGCACCGCGACACATCCGCGCCCTCCAAAAAAAAGAACGGCTCCCCGCAATCCTGCCGGGAGCCGTTGCCTTACACTCACTGGTTAAGAAACGAAAACAGACGCATGATGCAAACGTCTGTATCAATAACACCCGGCCACGCTTTTTAGTGCGCAGTGTATGTGTTAAATTTTCCGCCCGCAGAGCTAACAGCTCTCACTCGTATGCAGGCGGTTGCGAAGCCTTCCAGGATTCGTAACCGTAAAGCCGACCGTACATAGGCAGTGAAGGGATGATTTGCACGGCGATGGCCCGGGTAATCACACCGCTCGCGCGAGGTTCTACCTCGTGCGCACTATCCTGCGGGTTCCACCCGCCCACGCAAAGTCCCACTTCCGTGTGCAGCGCATGAACTTTTCCCATTATCTTTGTTACACTCTCAAAACACATACGATGCCGTTCCTTCAACTCCTGTTCAGCTACCTGCTCACCGCCCTCGTTTTCTTTGCCATAGACCTCGTCTGGCTCGGCCTCATCGCTAAAGGCATGTACAATCGCCACCTCGGCCACCTGCTCAGCGAGCAAGTCAACTGGGCCGCAGCCATTGTGTTTTACCTCCTTTTCATCGTCGGCATTTTCATTTTCGGCATCCTGCCCGCCGTCGAAAAAGAATCCTGGCGCTACGCCCTGCTCTACGGCGCGCTTTTCGGCTTCTTCACCTACGCCACCTACGATCTCACCAACCTGGCCACCCTCAAAAACTGGCCCGTGCAAATCATCCTGCCCGACCTGCTCTGGGGCATGGCACTCTCCGGAGCCACAGCCGTAGCCGGCTATTTCATCACCCAATGGATCAAAAACTGATGCTGTCGGACCTGTTTCACATCGCCCTGCTGATTTTCGCTTACGCCAATGTCTGGTTCCTCATCTCGCTGGCCCTCCGCCGCAACGACGTGGCCGACATCGCCTGGGGCCTGGGATATCTGCTCATCGCGGGGTACTTCATCGCCACGCGCCCGCTGTCCGAAACCGCTTGGTGGGTGTATGGCGCTTCGGCTGTATGGGCCTTGCGGCTGGCCGGGCATATCTTTCTGCGCACCCTTCGCAAAAAAGAAGACTTCCGCTACCGGCAGTGGCGGCAAGACTGGGGGCGTAGTTTTTACCTGCGTTCCTGGTTGCAGGTCTATATGCTGCAAGCCGCTATTTTGTTGGTAGTCGCGGCGCCGCTCATCGTTGCCGGCTGGGTGCCGCAGGGCGAATCCGGCTTCTGGACGGGCTTCGGTATGGGCGTCTGGACGGCTGGTTTTTTATTGGAAACCGTAGCGGACCACCAATTGGCCCGCTTCCTGAAAACCCGCAAAAATTCGGATGAAATTCTTCAAACCGGCATATGGAAAAACATCCGGCACCCCAATTACAGCGGCGAAATCATAGTGTGGTGGGGCATGTTTTTTATGGTGGCAGCGCTGCCGTATGGCTGGGCAGCCCTCATTAGTCCCGTTGTCATCACGTTGCTGTTGACCCGCGTTTCGGGCGTGCCCATGCTGGAAAAGCGGTATGAAGGCAACACCGATTATGAGGCGTATAAAAAAAGAGCAGGCGCGCTGTGGCCGAAGCCTTCAGAAAGATGGTCGCAATAACAAAAACAGCCACCCCGAAAATATCGGGATGGCTGTTGGCAGAGAAGAGGATTGGCTTGCTTTTACAGCGATTTGAACCACTCCTGAAACTTATCGCCCAATACCGGCACTACTTTTTGCTCGCCCTGTACAGCGCCAATGAAGCCCATAATCCACATCACAAAAGCAAGAACGTAGCCTACGAGCGCTACAATCCAACCCAGAATGGGTATGATGGCGATGAAGCCGGAAATGACCGCAGTCAGCAAAATGCCAAGCGCCTGCCGTACATGAAACGAGCCGTGTTCGCTTTTAGGATTGTTGAGAACGAGCGCTACAATCCAGCCGATAAGGGTGAGGTAAGATACGATGCCCACAATTTTGGGATCGGTTCCGCCGGATGAAATCGGATTTCCGGAATTTTCCATTGTTTTCAAGTTTTGGTGATCAATACATCAAATGTAGGCGTTTTTTGAATCCGCACCACATAATACTGCTGAAAATTAGAAGAAAAGGTCACTTTTGCAGATGAAAGGGGAAATCTGCCTTTGGCAGTTTATCGTCGTGGTGGGAACGGGTAGGTAATCTGCCTTCGGCGGTTTATCGGCCAACGGAGAGGGGCCGCGCCTGTGGCGCGGTGTGCGGTTTATCGTCGGGGTAAACCCGAAACCTTGAACCCGAAACGCGAAATTTTTTAACGCGAATCTTAGCGAAGGGCGCGAAATTCCGCGAACCACGCCTGTCGTCGTGGCGAGGAGCGAGAGGAACCCGCGGCTTGCAGCTTGAGGCCAGCAGCTAAAAGCCAGCAGCCGTTCCAACCCGAAACCTTGAACATTGAATCAAAAAAACCTTCGTGAACAATGCCAGGCAATACATTCGGCAACACATTTAAAATCAGTACTTTCGGCGAATCGCACGGCCCGGCCATAGGGGTAGTTATAGACGGATGCCCGGCAGGCTTGGCCATAGATGAGCAGTTTTTGCAATCGGAACTCGACCGGCGGCGGCCAGGCCAATCGGCCATCGTCACCCAGCGAAAGGAGGAGGATCAGGCGCATATTTTGTCGGGTGTTTTTGAGGGGCGCAGCACGGGTATGCCCATCGCCATCGTCATTTACAATGCCGACGCCCGCTCGAAAGACTACAGCCACATTGCAGAATCGTTTCGCCCCTCGCATGCCGACTATACCTACCACGCCAAGTACGGTTTCCGCGACTACCGGGGCGGCGGTCGCTCCTCGGCCCGCGAAACGGCGGCACGGGTGGCGGCCGGCGCTGTGGCCAAGATGTTGCTGGCAACTTTGGGCGTACAGGTAAATGCCTGGGTAAGTCAGGTGGGCGATATTGTGCTGGAAAAACCTTATTCCGAACTCGATCTGCGCCTCACCGAAAGCAACCCCGTGCGCTGCCCCGACCCCGACACGGCGGCCCGCATGGAGGCGCTCATCCGCGAGGTGCGCAAAGACGGCGACACCATCGGCGGGGTGGTCAATGCTGTGGCGACGGGCGTGCCGGCAGGCTGGGGCGAACCGGTTTTCGACCGTCTGCACGCCGACCTCGGCAAGGCCATCCTCAGCATCAATGCCTGCAAGGGCTTCGAGTACGGCTCCGGTTTTGCAGGGGCGGCCATGCGCGGCTCTGTCCACAACGATGCTTTTGTGCAGCAGGATGGCCGGATTGTGACCGCTACCAATCATTCGGGCGGCATTCAGGGCGGCATTTCCAACGGCATGGACATCTACTTCCGGGCGGCGTTCAAGCCCGTAGCCACCATCGTGCCGGCCCAAAAATCGGTGGATGTGCATGGCGAACCGGTGACCGTAGAGGGCAAGGGGCGGCACGACCCCTGCGTATTGCCCCGCGCCGTACCCATTGTGGAGGCTATGACGGCCATTGTGCTGGCCGATCACTACCTCAGAAGTTGGAGCAGCAGGGTATGACGCAGCAGGGGGTGAAGCGGTATAGCCGACCTTAGGAGGCTATAAGAGCGGAACACCCGGCGCCCGCAGCGGGGATAGAGCTGTTGGCTTGGGCGGGCCATTGCGGAGATAAAGCTAACAGCTCTTTGCAGGAGTGGGCGGCTGCCATAAAAAAGATAAATACATCACTTGCACTTACTTTTGTGCATTCAAACGACATTCACCTGTACAGCCGACGATGAGCCGACCAAAATGGTTTTCGGATGCTTCGCCCTGCCGGCGTTTCGCTGACGACGAGCAGCTCGTGCAGGCTTTGCGCCAATGGGACAACGAGGCCATCGCCTGTCTGCAATGGAACTGCCACAGCGCGGTGAAAAGCATTGTACGGCGCTGCGGGCTGCCCGATGAAAGGACGGAGGAAATCCTCAATTCGGCCACTATGGTTTTTTTGCAAAAAACAGCCGAGGGGGCGTACCAATATCAGGGCCAATCGCCGGGGGCTTATCTCGTCGAAATTGCCCGCAGGTTGTCGCTGGCCGAGGCCCGAAAACAGGGGCGTAATCCTGCCGATTTGGACAGCGTGCCCGAACCCGCCGACGCCGATGCGGCATGGCTGAATCGCCGACAGGAAGCCGCCGAAACCGTGCAGTTTTTGCTCGACCGTTTAGGCTCGCCCTGCGCCGAGGTGATTCGGCTGCATCATATTGAGGGCTACGCCGATGAGGAAGTGATTCGGCTGGGCCTTACGCCTTATTCCACCATCGCGTCGTTGAAAGTGAAACGCAGCGACTGCATGAAAAAACTTGTACAATCAGCCCTGCAATGGAAGAACTCGACAAATATCTGAGCGGCCAAATGAGCGACGAAGAGCGCCCGGCTTTTGAAAAAAGATTGGCCGAACAGCCTGATTTACAGGCAGCATTGTTGGTGCGCGAGGGGCTGCAACAATGGCGCATTGAGCGGTCAGTAGCCGCTGCCGCGCAACTCCGCAAAGGGTACGAACGCCGCGCTCGCCGGCAGCGCCGGGTATGGAGCGGATTGGCTGCCGCCTGTGTGTTGGGAGCGCTGGCTTGGTGGTATTTTCCCAAATCAACAAATTCGGCGCTACCGCCCAGTCCCCCCGTAGAGTTGCCGGCAGACAGCATCGCTCCGCAGCCGCCTGCACCGCCGTCGCCCTCCTCCGGCCCCGTCATCGCCGAAAGGCAGGCCAGTCCCGGTTCGTTCTCACCGGCGCCCAATGTGCGTGGAAGTGAGAACGAGGCGGCAGCTTCGCAAGCCCTGCTCGACCAGTTGTGGTACGGTGCTTACCCGCCGGCAAGTTGGCAGCCCGATGAGGAGTTGGCGCCTGCCGATACCCTGCTGCGCCAGAGGAGCTTTGCACGGGCTTATGTGCGGCTACAGCGTTTGGAAATGCGTCGCCCCGACAACGATACCCTGCGCCTGATGAAAGGCTACTGCCTGCTGGAAATGCGTGAAGGGGCCGAGGCGCTCCGGTATTTGGAAAATCTGGAGGCCCGGCAACCGGAGTGGAAAGCGTATTTGCAATGGCACCGGGGGTTGGCGCGGTTGCTGAACGGAGAGCAGGCTGCTGCCGTGCAGGAATTTCGCGTCATTGCCGCGCAGGCCGGGCATCCGTTTGCGGCTCAGGCCCGAAAGGCGCTTGGAGTGTTGGAGAAAAGGAAATAGATTTATAAGATGAGAAAACTGCTTTGCATCGCGTGTCTGCTCATGCCGCTGTTATCGGCGGCGCAGTGGCGGCAACAATTGGACAGCCTCTCTCAGGCGGCTATGGGCAGGGCGGGGCAGCGGGCTTTCGACGAGGCGCTGGAAATCAACGCAAGGGCTTTGCGGCTGGCGCGCGATTCGGGCGGCTTGCTGTCGGAGGTGTACGGAGATGCGAGCCTGGATTGCGGGCTGATTTTTTTGCAAAAAGGCGATTATCCACAGGCAGAGCTTCATTTTTTGGAAAGTGAAAAAGCATACATGGCGACCTTGGGGCCGGAGCATCGCCTCCGCATTTTGGCCGCCGACAACCTCTCCGACGTATATCTCAGAATGCGGAATTTTGAAAAATCAGAGTATTACCACTTGATGGTCAGAGAGATACGAGAGAAAATACTGGGCAGAAATCACAAAGACTACATCTCCGCGCTCGGCAACTTGGCCAATCTCTATACTGAAATGGGCGAGTTTGAACGCGCCGAACCCCTCTACGTCGAAACCCTGCTCCTCCGGGAACAACTGAACGGAAAAGACCACCGCGACTATGCCACCGCGCTCAACAACCGGGGCCTGAATTTCCTGCATTCCGGCAGGTATGAACAGGCCGAACCGCTGCTGCTTGAAGCCTTTTACATTCGGGAACGCGTTTTGGGAAAACAACATCCGCACTACGCCTCCAGTCTCAACAACCTCGGCCGGCTCTACACAGAAAAAGGCGACTACGAGCGCGCCGAGCCTTTTCTCGTTCAAGCCAAAGACACTCGCCGGGAAGTTTTCGGCGAACAGCACCCGGCCTATTCCTGGAGCCTCAACAACCTCGCACAGTTTTACCTTGCCACAGCCGCCTACGACAAGGCGGAACCGCTGTTGCGGGAAGCCATCGAAATCAAAGCCCGGACACTGGGGAACGAGCACCCCGACTATGCCAAAAGTCTGCTCAACCTGGCCCGGCTCTTCGCCCGAAAAGGCCAGTGGATGCAGGCCGATTCGCTACTGCACAAGGGCCTGGACATCTATGCAGCCAAATTGAGCGGGCAACACGCCGACTACCTCGCGGGGCTGCACCAACAGGCGGTTTTGTATATCAACGTGGGAAAATCATCCGAGGCGGAGCAGGTTTTACTTCAGGAGAAGGCCGCCCGTGAAGCCGCCGGAGATACCCTGTCGTCGCAGTATGCCCTTTGTTGGCAAGCGCTGGGCGATGTAGAGCAGGGCCGGAAGGATTGGGCGAAAGCCGAACATGGTTATACAAAAGCCACCTCGCTGTTGAACGAGCATTTTGGAAAGGCGCATCCCGCGCAGGCCGTTTTGAGCCGTCAGCAAGCGCTTTTGTATCGTGCTGCCGGGCAATACGAGCGTGCCGTGCAATACGCTTTGGCGGCGGCAGATGTGGAACAGCGCTTCCTGTTGCGGGCCGTGAGATACATGTCGGAGCGGGATTTGGCCGCTTTCGCGGAATCGCTGAGCGAAACGCGCCCATTGTTGTACGATCTGGCGGCCTCGGAGGCGGCTGGTTTTTGTTACGACGACGCCCTGTTTATCAAAGGTTTTTTGCTGAATGCCGCCTCGGAAATTCGCCGCGCGGTGGGGGCCGATTCTTTGGCCGCTAAAAAAATGGAGGAGCTGCGCGTGATGTACCGACGTTTGGCTGCCGAGTATGCGCGCCCGGCGTCGGAGCGAAAAAATGTGGGGGATTGGGAAAATCAGGCAGAGGTTTTGGAAAAAGAACTGAAACGCACCGTTGGCGGCTACGCGCAGGCCATTCAAAAAACGATCTGGCAGGAGGTGAAACAGGCATTGCGCCCCGGCGAGGCGGCCATTGAATTTATACATTACAAAGTGCCCGGAGCAGAAGACAGCGTGATGTATGCCGCGTTGGTGTTGCGCTTCGATCTGCCCGAACCGCGCCGGGTATCGCTTTTTGAAGAAAAACAATTGGCCGCGCTGATGAAAAATGCCAAAGGCGTCAACAAAGCCGAATGGATTCAAAATATGTACGCATCTGGCAGAGGTACAAGTCTTTACGATCTGATTTGGCAGCCGCTGGAACCAGCATTGGAGGGCGTTTCTACCATCAGTTATTCGGTGTCGGGGCTGCTGCATCGCATTCAATTGGACGCCGTCGTCGTGTCACCTTTGTTGAGAGGAGAAGAACGTGCCGAAACCCTGTGCGACCGCTACCGGCTGATCCGGCTCAACAGCACCCGAACCCTGGTGCGCACTGCTGCGTCGCCGGTCATTGGTGGAAAGGCCTTGATTTATGGAGGTATTGAGTATGAAGCAGATACATCGGCTCAGGCAACTGCGCCCGTCGCGGCCCGAAGCGCACTGCCCGATTCTACCCTGCGCGGCCATGACTGGGGCTATCTGAAATGGACGGAAGTGGAAACCTCCGCGGTGGCGGACATTCTGGCCGAGGGCGGGGTAGCCGTCACCTTGCGTCAGGGGCGCGAAGCCGACGAGGCCACGCTGAAACATGCCGCAGCGCCCGACATTTTGCACATCGCTACACATGGCTTCTTTTTTCCTGATTCTGAGTTGGTTAAGTCATCTCCCGACGAAGTTGTATCGGGCTTCAAAAGCAGTCCGCAGCCGCTGATGCGTTCCGGCCTCATTTTGGCCGGCGGCAACTATGCCTGGAAGCATGGCCGCCCTCTGCAACCCGGCGAGGAAGACGGCATCCTCACCGCTTATGAGATCAGCCGGATGGATCTCGGCGGCACCCGATTGGCGGTGCTGTCGGCCTGCGAAACGGGGCTGGGAGAATTGCGCGGTTATGAGGGCGTTTATGGATTGCAGCGGGCTTTTCAATTGGCCGGGGCGCGGTATTTGCTCATGTCGCTTTGGCAAGTGCCTGATTTTCAGACGCAGGAACTGATGACGGCTTTTTATGCCAATATGGTGGACCATCATAAGTCTATTCCCGATGCCTTCGAGGCGGCCCGGCAGGCCCTGCGAAAAAAATATCCGAATCCGTTTTATTGGGCGGGGTTTGTGCTGGTGGAGTGAGGGAGGGCAGGTAGGAGCAGGGTGGGTATCGGGTTGGAACGGCTGCTGGCTACAAGCTGCAAGCCGCGTTTCCCTCGCGTTTACCGCGCCACGGCGCGCGCAAGGCGCGGCTACTGGTTCCGGGTTCCGGGTTTCGGGCGGTGTTTACGATTGGATAAAAAATCAGAAAAAAAACTACTTCCTCCGCTTACCTTTTCTATCCGGCCAGACATGAGCGGTATAAAACTGCAATGTCATGATGAAAAACATCCTTTTGCTATCCTTCATCGGCTTATTGGCCACCGTAGCCTGTAGTCATCAGGGAAAAACACCTAAAACCGAAAATACTGCTGCTGCCGGCGCTTCCGATAGTTACCTGACCATGAAAATCAACGGCAAGGATTGGGTGGCCGAGGAGGACATCACGGGTAATCTGGGATTGATGGGGCCGGGGCAGTTTGGACTGGGCGGCGTCAAAATTGTGAACGGAGAAGAACAACACCTCAGCATTGCCATTCAAAATGTGAACGGCCCCGGTACGTACCAAACCATCGCAGAGCAGGTTTATAATGTGGCGCAATATGCTGTCAGCCAACAGAGTAACGGCGATGTGAAGATTTTCAAAAGCCAGAAAGACGGGCAGTTTACCATCAAAATCACCAAAGTGGACGGCTTCAACACAGAGGGGACCTTCAGCGGCACTTTGCCGGGCTGGTTGGGCACTACCGAATCGGTGGTGATCACGGAGGGAAAGTTTCGGACAGAGTAATCTGCTTCGCAGTTTATCGTCTATGGAATCCGAAATCAGGAATCCGAAATCAGGAATCCGAAATCAGGAATCCGAAATTTATTGAACCATGCTGAAATTCATTTTTCGACTCTTGTTTGTAGCCCTGGGGCTTTGGATTACCTACACCTTTGGCCGCGACGCGGTAGAGCCGGTGCTGTATCGCCTGAGTGGCACAACGGTCGAAGGGCGCATCATCGGTTTTTTGGCGGGCCGAAAGTCGCCCTCCGTGCAGCCCGAACCGACGGCCATCCGAAAGGGCAGAAGAATAGCCCGGCGGCCTGTGTTCAGGTATCCGACGGCCGTGGGTGCTACCGACAGCTTAGACGGGCGCAGCAGCACGGGCGGATTTTTGATCTTCGGGCATTTCGATTTGCATGAGCAAGTGACCGTAGTGATGCCGGCTGAAAACCCTCAAAATGCGCACATTTTCAGCCTGCGATTGATCGGCATGGCCTTCGTTGTTGCGCTGTTCGGCCTGTTTTTGATCTGGATGGGAATAACGGGGAAGGGATGAATCTGCCTTCGGCAGTTTATCGGCTTTGCCGGAATCTGCTGCGCAGTTTATCTTGCCAATGGAGAGGGTGAATCTGACTTCGGCAGTTCATCCACGGTGGAACCCGGAACCTCGAACCCGCCTTCCCACGCCACAGGAGTGGTACGGCGGATGAAACCCGAAACCTTGAACAATAAATATCAATGAACACCATCGAAAACTGGGAGGAAAAACTCCGGGAGACATCTCCCAACGGCTACATCGCGGTGAAAATATTTGCCGACGACTACATCCGGAAGGCCAAAGAATACGAGCGCACCGGGCGCGAACTGCTGGACGGCGCTGAAAAAGCCGTGCATGGCGATGCCGGTCAGATTTATTCCGACGGCGTACACAAAGGCGCCGATTGGGGAGGTAAAGCAGCCGGCGGAGCTACGGCGGCAGTGGTAGTGGCGGCGGGCGCGGCGCTGGGGGCAGCGCTGGCGGGGCCTGTGGGAGCTGTGCTGGGCGGGTGGTTGCTCAGTGGCGTGGCGGGGATGCTGGGCGGAGTGGTACAGGGTTTTGTGACCAATCTCATCGAGTCGGCAGGCAGAGCCTTGGCCGGCGCGCTGGGCTTAGACTTCCATACACACGGCAAGACTCCCGGCGGCGGTACCTGGAATCGCACCGACCACCCCAACGGCGACTGGGAGCGCACCGAAATCGGGCCGGATTTCAATGTGACGGAATCGCAGCAGGGCGGCGCTTTCAGCCAAACCATTGTAGGCAAAGGCGCACACGCGGGCTACCGCTCTCACTTTACCGACGACGGCAAAGGCAATGCTCATTTTGAAGCGGTGGATAAGGCCGGCGTTTTGCACAATTTCAACCAAGATGATTCCGGTTCGGCCTGGGGCAGGGCCGGCACCAACGATACCGACAAATCGAACGGCAAAAGCGGTGGCCATGTGAGCGTCACCGGCAGCGACGGGGCCAAAAGCGATCTCTGGTTTTACAAGGACGGCAGCTCGAAAGAGACGCATACCACCCCTCCGCATACCAATGACAACGGAACGGTAACGACCACCACCGTTACCACAGAAAAAGACAAAGACGGAAACACTACCGGGCAAACCAAAACCTCGACCACCACAGACAAAGAGGGCAATACCACTACCCAAACCACCACTACCGACGGGCAGGGACACTCGCATACTCAAACCCACAGCCATGACAAAAACGGCAACACCCACAATCCGCCGCAGCCGCCGCCCGGTGACGACGGCAGCCGGAGCAACCCGGAAGGCAACAGTTCAGACAGTCCGCCCGTGAAGCCCGGCGAAATCGGAAAAGGGCGGCCCGGCCACCCCATGGATCATGTGGTACCGCCGGGATCGTGGCAAAAAGACAACGGCGAATGGCAGGGCGAGCAGCCGCCTATGTACCGTGATATGCTGGCGGGTATTTTGCTGGTGCTCAATCCTTATGCTCAAACAGGGCATGGCGACGCCGCCGACCCGGACGCACAACGAGAAGACTTGCTGCGTTTGTTGAGTAGTCTTGAGATAACGAGCAGTGCAAGCGGCGAAGATTTTGTGCATCCCAAGGCGAAGGCGGGTTTGTTGGAGGCGATGCTGGGGAAGAGAGGCGGGTAGGAGCAGCAGGGAATCTTGCGCCAGTTGGCAGTATGCAGTTGGCGGTTCCACTTCTTAGTAGCCCATCTTGGTTGACGCTAATGCGCAGTGCATGGAAAAATGAGATTCCATCTCGCGCCAGCGGTATTTTAAGTGATTAACTCAACATTTTCAATACATTTCATCAACATGGAAAGACGCAATTTTTTGGGTGCGGCCGGCCTGTTGGCAGGTTTGGCGGCCCTTCCCGAGATCGGCAAGGCCAACAGCATCTGGGACGAAACGCCCGGCACGCCCACTCAGGCGCTGCTCCTGCCGCCCATGCCACCATTAGATCACAAAGGGAGTATGGATATTCGCGTGTGGCTTCGCTCCTCCATGACGGGCGGGGTGTATTCTTGTGTAGAATGTGCCGTAGCGCCTAAAACCATGGGTCCGGCGCCACATTGGCATAAAAATCTGGACGAACTGATGTTGGTGCTGGAAGGTACCGCGGGCGTCATGGTAGAAGGCGAACACGTTGAGGTGCCGGCAGGCGGGTGGCATTTGCGCCCCCGAAAACTGACGCATACGTTCTGGAATGCCTCTGATAAACCGCTGCGATTCATAGATATGTATTTCAATCAGCCATTTGAGGAGTTTCTCGAACAGGTATTTTTTGAATATACGCCGGAGAAGGGCTACCCTTTTGGATCGAAGGAACGGGATGCTGTGATGAGCAAGCTCAACAAAAAATTCGGCATTGTTTCTGCGCCGGATGCTGGAAAACAACGCCAGGCGATTGCCGAAAGGTACGGTATGAAATAGAGGGGGTTGGCTGTTGCCGAATGGAGGTAGCAGCAGGGGGTGAAGCGGTATAGCCGACCGAAGGAGGCTATAAGAGCGAAACACCCGGCGCCCACAGCGGGTATAGAGCTGTTAGCTTTGGCGGGCCATTGCGGAGATAAAGCTAACAGCTCTTTGCAGGAGTGGGCGGCTGCCATAAAGATATAAAGAACTATTTTGTTATCGCCCTCACAGGCTTTCAGGCAGATATTTTTTTTGAAAGATAAGAAGTAGCGGCTTACTTTTGCAAAATCACAGTTGCCGCTGAGCTAAGCTCTTTTGGTGGTGAGTGTGTGAGATATTGCAGAGTTCTGGGGACTTGTGGGACTTTGGCGACCGAGGAGCGGTCGCCAAAGTCGCCAAAGTCCCCAGAAAAAACAGAGATAAAACCCCGCCTTCGCCAAGGCTACGGCGGATAAAACCACCATAAAATGGAAGAAAACAACAAAAAGAACAGTGAGGGCTTCATCCCAATACACGGCGGCTATAAAAACCTGATAACCTATCAAAAATCAGAAATCGTGTATGATGGCACTATCTATTTCACCAAAAGGTTCTTCAGGAAATATGACCGCACTATTGACCAAATGGTGCAGGCTGCCAGAAGCGGCAAACAGAATATAGCCGAGGCGAGTATGGCCTCCGCTACCTCTAAAGAAATGGAGATAAAGCTGACCAATGTGGCGCGTGCCAGTCTGGAAGAATTGATGATTGACTACAAAGACTTTTTGCGCACTCATCAATTGCCCCTGTGGGATAAAAACCACCGCCTGTACCAACGCTTCAGTGAAATAAACCGAACGCCCAATGCTACCTACGAGACCTACCGAAAAGCCATTGAAAACGAGGAGCCGGAGATATGCGCCAATGCCATGATCTGCCTGATCAACGTGGTGAGCTACCTGCTGAACCTGCAAATACGATCTTTGGAAAAGAGTTTTCTGGAAGAAGGCGGCTTGCGCGAGAGAATGTATAAGGCCAGAGTGGAAAACAGGAAGTCGGGCGGCGGCGCGCCGGGGAATTAGAAAAGGCTGCGGCGCCCCCCGCCTCTCTCGCTCAATACACCTCGTACACCCGCTTCAAAACGGCCTGCATTTCTTCTTTCAGCGGGTCGGAGCTGCCGGTGAAATTGTTGTGCATAAAACTGAAAATGAGCACTTTGCCCTTCTTTGTTTTTACATAGCCGCTCAGGCTGTGAACGTACCTCAGAGAGCCGGTTTTGGCAAACACATAAGGCTCGCCTTTGGGGCCGGCATACCAGCCCCGGATGGTGCCCGACACGCCGCCGGCAGGAAAAATGCGAAACAGGCGCTCCTGCGGCTGCTGTTGGTACAACTGGTTTAATACATGTACCACCGTGCGCGGTGTGAAAAAATTGTACCGCGACAAGCCCGAACCATCCCACCACTCCATGCGGTCGGGCACGTCTTTGAAACAGATATCTTTGGCGTGGTCTATCATTTTGCGGCTGTTTTGGATGCTGAACAACTGCTCGGAGCACATCATCAGCAATTGTTCCGCGATGAAATTGTCGCTTTGTTGCATCAGGCGGGCATACAGCGCGTCGTCGGCGGGCATGTACAGGGTATTCACCGAACCTGCGGGCAGCATAGCCGCGTCGAAGAGCCGCACGGTGCGCCGCAGCGTGTCGGAGAGCAGTTTGACCATCAGTTGCGGCGAGTAATCGAAGGGAATGTCGTCGGAAAAACCTGTGCGGCGCCGGGCTTCTGAGTTGAACTCAAAGCGGTTGCCGCGCTCCGTTCTGCGAATGACGGCGCCGCGCTCTTCCTCCAATTGCGGCCCGAAAAAGAGGCTGTCGCGCCACAGTGCCGGGCTGACCACAAACCCGCTGTCGGCGCCGCGAGAACTGAACCGCGCAATATTGCCGTAGATGGGCATGGGCGAGCGTTCGGGTTGGTAATAGTCGCTGTAATCGGCCCAGGACCAGCCCGGCCCGAAGTGGTCGTCGCGGAAGTTGAAATCGGTGAAGAACAAAGTTTCCGGTCGGGAGCGCAAAAATGCCAGCACGCTGCTGTCGCCGGGCAAATCGGGGTGCAAAAACAGTGGGTTGCCCGTGCCCCAAAACACCAGCGTATCGCCCATGTCCAAATAGCGCAATACCGGCAGGCTGTCGCTCAGAAAGTGCAGGGCGGTTCGCAGCGTGAAGATTTTGGTGTTGGAAGCCGGCGTGAAATACTTGTCGGCATTGCGTTGCTGGAGTACTTTCTGCGTTTGAGGGTCGAACAAAATAAAGCCGGAATGCGCCTGATTGAACAGCTTGGAATCGGTCACCATGGCGCTCACCGGGCGCTTGGCGGGGGTGCGGCGGCGGCGTTGTGCCTGGGCTTCTGACGGAATGAGGAACAGGGCGGCCAACAGCAGCGACAGAAAGATGAGAGCAGTGCGATTCATGCGTTTTTTTGTCGGCAAAGAAAGCTACAAATTTCCCGGTGGCATAACAGAGGCCGCGCTTTTTCCGTTATCCCGGCGGTGTTTTTAGCAGGAAGCCGGCGGCATATTCGCTGTATTCTCCGTTTGCCTTCCTACCTTTGCGCCCTCAATATCAATATATACTGAATGATGAAGCGATTTTTGGGCCTGCTGCCCGCTCTGTTTTTTGCTTTGGTTGTGAATGCGCAGGATGGATGGGAGGCCGGCCCCTGGTTGGGCATTTCCTACTATTTCGGCGATCTGAATACCAATTACAACCTCAGCCGCCCTGGCCCTGCCGGCGGTTTTGCGGCCCGTTACAATTTCAACGACCGCATCTGTCTGCGCTTTGGCGTTGCCGGCGGTCAGATCAGCGCCGACGACGCCCTTTCGGGCAATACCTACGAGCGCGCCCGCAATCTCAATTTTCAATCAACGCTGGTGGACGGCAGCGCTCAGTTGGAGTTCAATTTCCTGCCCTACATTCACGGTCATCGCGACTACTTTTTCACGCCCTACCTGCTGGCCGGTATCAATGTGACTAATTTCAATCCTAAAACCGAATACGAAGGCCAATTGGTGGAGTTGCGTCCCTTAGGCACCGAGGGGCAGTTGCGGGGCGAGGAGTATTACACCACCAGCTTAGGCTGGATGTATGGCGGGGGCTTCAAAATAGACCTCAGCTACCGCCTCAGCCTCAATGTGGAAATTGCAGGCCGGGCATTGGCCACCGACTATCTGGATGATGTCAGCACCGTGTATGCCGACAAAAGCGATCTCCGCCGCAACCGGGGTGACTTGGCCGTTGCTCTCTCCGACCGTTCCATCACGTTGCCAGGCGTGGACGGTAGTCAGTTGGGGCGGCCCGGCGTACAACGCGGCAACAGCAAAAACAACGATACTTATTTCTTCATCGGCGCGGGTATTCTCTACTATTTTGGAGATTTGAAATGCCCGGATTCCGGCAGCCGCAAACGGCGCAGGTGATGCAGGATGCTTAATGATAGTGGTCATCCAAAAGCTGCGAGCCATGAGCTGCGAGCTACGAGTTCAGGCCGCGAGGCCACATCAGCACATTGATTCATGAAGCTCACTGTTGTTATCGTCAATTACAATGTGCGCCATTTTTTAGAGCAGGCGCTGCTCTCGGTACGCAAGGCCATAGCCCGCATAGACGCCGAGGTTTGGGTGGTGGACAACAACTCCGCCGACGACTCTGTGGCGATGGTACAAACTAAATTCCCGGAAGTACGCCTCATTGCCAATACCGACAACACGGGCTTTGCCGTAGCCAATAATCAGGCCATCCGGCAAAGTACGGGCGAGTATGTCCTCCTGCTCAACCCCGATACGGTGGTGGAAGAAGATACCTTTGAAAAATGCGTGCAGTTCATGGATGCTCAGCCCGAAGCAGGCGGCCTGGGCGTGCGCATGATAGACGGTTCGGGCAAGTTTCTGCCGGAATCGAAGCGCGGCTTCCCCTCGCCCTGGACGGCCTTTTGCAAAACCTTCGGCCTGTCGCGCATTTTCCCTCGTTCCAAAGTCTTCAATCATTACCACCTCGGCTATTTGGACGAACACCAGACCCACGAGGTAGAAGTGCTGGCGGGCGCTTTCATGCTCTTGCGGCGCAGCGCTTTGGACAAAGCCGGCCTGCTCGACGAGGCGTTTTTTATGTACGGCGAAGACATAGACCTCTCGTATCGCATCCTGCTGGCGGGGTATAAAAACTACTACTTTCCCGAAACGTCCATCATTCACTACAAAGGCGAGAGCACCAAAAAAGGCAGTCTCAACTACGTCCGCGTTTTTTACCAGGCCATGATTATTTTTGCCCGCAAGCACTTCACCGGTCGGCGGGCGGCCTTGTTTGTGCTCATGCTTCAGGCGGCTATATGGTTTCGGGCGGCGCTCACGCTGTTGTCCAATCTGGCCCGGCGCGCCTACTTGCCGCTGTTGGACTCAGTGTTGATTTTCAGTGGATTAGCTTTGTTGAAAAACTTCTGGGCCTCGTATTACCACCACGATGCCGGCTATTACGACAGTAGTTTTTTGTGGGTCAATGCTCCGCTTTACACCGTTCTCTGGCTGGCCGGGGTGTATTTCAGCGGCGGCTACGAGGAGCAGGGCAATCTGCGCCGCCTCATGCGCGGATTGGTGGTCGGTACGCTGTTCATTGCTGCCGTATATGGTTTTTTGGACATGGCCTACCGCTCCTCGCGGGCGCTCATTCTGTTGGGGGCGGCCTGGTCGGCAACCGGCATGATCGCGCTGAGAACAGCCTTGCATTTGGCCCGATACGGCAACCTGAACGTGGGCAGGGAATCGCAGCGGCAGGTGGTGATTGTGGGCAGTCTGGAGGAAAGCCGGCGCGTACTCCGATTGCTCCAGCAGGCGCAGGCTCCCGTGCATTGCATCGGGATGGTATCGCCGCACAATCATTTTGAACCCGCTGATTTTCTGGGGTCTGTGTCCAAATTGCAAGACATTGCGCTCATTTACCGCATCAACGAAATCATCTTCTGCGCCGCCGATGTGCCGTCTCAGGAAATCATGCGACAGATGACGAAAATCGGTCCTCATATCGCTTATAAAATTGTGCCCGAAGACAGCCTCAGCATCATCGGCAGCCAGTCGAAAAACGCCCCCGGCGAGCTTTACACCATAGAGGTGCGCTTCGACATTGCGCAGGACTTGCACCGCCGCAACAAACGCCTGCTCGATCTCGCCCTGGCGGGGTTGTTGTTGTTCAGCCTGCCCGTTCACCTGCTTTTTGTAAAGAACCGCACAGGCCTTATTACCAATATTTTACAAGTCCTTTTTGCCCAAAAAACCTGGGTGGGATATGCCTCCGGCGCCGACAGCGGCCACACCTTGCCTGCCCTGCGCCCCGGCGTACTCAGCCCCTTGGATGCCCTGCCCCAAGGCAGTTTGCGCCCCGACGACGCGGCTACCATCCAACGGCTCAACATGTTGTATGCCAAGAATTACCGCGCAGAAAATGATTTGGAAATTGTATTGAAAGGGTATCGGCGGCTGGGGGTGAGGCAATAAGGCTTCGTCAAGAGTGGCTTGCAACGCCGGGGAAAAGTCAGTAATTTTGCTGCCGTATGAACGCCCTTCTCCAATTCCTTCAATTCGGCATCGTAGGCGTCGGCGGCATGGCCATAGACTTCGGCGCTACCTGGCTGCTCAAAGAAAAGCTGCGACTGAATCCCTACATAGCCAATTCCATCGGTTTTTCTCTGGCGGTGGTCAACAACTTCTTTTGGAATAAATACTGGACTTTCCACGACAACAGCGAGGCCGTAGAAATACAGTTTGCCAAATTTCTCACCATCTCCATAATCGGGCTGCTGCTCAACAACGGCGCGGTTTATCTGCTGCACAAGCGTTTCGGAATGCGCTTTTACATCGCCAAATTGTTCGCTACCGGGCTGGTACTGCTGTGGAATTTCGGCGCCAATTACCGGTTCACTTTCCACTCTGAATAAAAAGCCGCAAAAATCATTTATCCCGTTTGCCGAAAGCCATTTGTATCATCCAGGCCAACAGCATGAGTAGCAGGCAGCCGATGGGATTGTACCAAAGGAAGGAAATGGGGAGCTTGCCCCCGCGTTCGAGTACAAAAAGGAAAATGATATTGGCCTGCGTGATGAGGGCTGCTATAAAAACGGCATTGCCCCTGATTTTGGGCATGAAAAATGCCGTGAGGAACACGCCCAAAATGGTGCCGTAGAACAGCGAGCCGAGGATATTGACCATTTGGATGAGATTCTCGAAAAGCTGGGCGGTAGCGGCAAACAGTAGTGCCAACAGCCCCCACATAAGCGTGAACAGCTTGGAAGCCAGGAGGTAGTGTCCATCGCTTTTGTCTTTTGCCCAGTAGCGTTTATATACATCTATGGCCATGACGCTGGTGAGGGCGTTCAGTTCGGAAGAAGTGGACGACATGCCCGCCGCGAAGATCATGGCCAGCAACAGACCCACCACGCCCACCGGCATGTACTCCATGACGAAGGAGAGGAAAACGTAGTCGGTGTCTTTTGTTTTGGCGGTGGGGGAGGCGCGCATGACCTCAATTTTTGCGAATTTGCGCAGTGTAGCATCCTTTTTCTGGAGCATTTCCGCCTCCGACCGGGCTGCGTCCAATGTGGGTTGGTCGGTAGCCCTTGCTGCTGAAATGATGCGAGTCATGGCTGCTTCCTTTTGTTGGAACACATCCTTGTATTGGCGCTCTATTTCGCGATATTTGGCCTCGTGAGGCGTACCGGCGAGCATGGCCAGATTGGAGTCAATATAATGTACCGGCGGGCGGTTGAACTGAAAAAATACAAACACCAAAATGCCCACGAACAGTACCAAAAACTGCATGGGCACCTTGAGCAGGCCGTTGAACATGAGACCTAAACGGCTCTCGGTGAGCGACTTGCCGGAGAGGTAGCGCGATACCTGCGAGTGGTCGGTGCCGAAGTACGACAGAAACAGAAACACCCCGGCTATCATACCCGACCAGATGTTGTAGCGGTCTTTGAAATTGAGGTCGAATGTGACGGAATTGAGCTTGCCCAAATGTCCCGCCAGATCCACCGCGCCGCCGAAGCCCACCTCGCGCGGGAGCTTGTAGATGATGACGCCCGCCGCCACAAACAAGCCCAGCAAAATGACGATCATCTGCTGTTTTTGGGTAACGCTCACCGCCATCGTACCGCCCGACATGGTGTAAACAATGACGATGATGCCGATGAACAAAATGGTGGCGTTGAGGTCCCATTTCAAAATGCTGGACAACACGATGGATGGCGCATAGATGGTAAGACCCGCCGCCAGGCCGCGCTGCACCAAAAACAGAACAGCCGTGAGGGTTCGGGTTTTGAGGTCGAAACGCTTTTCGAGATATTCGTAGGGCGTGTAAACATTGAGCCGGTAATACAACGGAATGACGAACACCGACAAAATAACCATCGCAATGGGAAGGCCGTAGTAAAACTGGATGAAGCGCATACCGTCCTCGTAGGCCTGGCCGGGCGTGGACAGAAAGGTAATGGCGCTGGCCTGCGTGGCCATAATGGACAGGCCGATGGTCCACCAGGGCAGTTGGCGGTCGCCGAGGAGGTAGCTTTTGACGCTGCTCACATGGCGGGTGCGATAGATGCCGTAAGCGGCAATACCCAGCAAAGCGCCCAGCATAACGATCCAGTCAATGATGTTCATGATATTTGTGTTTCGCGTTCAAAGTTTCGTGTTCAAAGTTTCGGGTTGGAACGGCTGCTCGCTACCAGCCTCAAGCTGCAGGCTGTGATCACTCTACGCTTCGCGCCGCCGACCCCGCGCCACGGCGCGGATACCGCATACTGGTAGTTTCCTCACGCTTAGCACTGCACACCGCCTGCCGCACACCGCCTACTGATTTACTGATAGGAAAGGCTGAGCCAAAGCAGAAGCAGAAAAACGACAAAACTTGCGCCGAGAACGAAGACATAAACACCTGACCAGGTGCGAAATATGGGCGGCGGTGTTTCATCAGAATGCGGGTTGGAATGTGGCATACGCTTTTTTTTTGCGCTAAAAATAGAAACTTTATGATGAAATCGGCTGAACTTTGCCGCCATGCAACTTTCAGCCAAAGAATTAGCCGCGCTGCTCGAGGGCAGCATAGAGGGCAACCCGGATGTCCTTGTGAACCGACCCGGGAAAATTGAAGAAGGCCAAGCCGGTGAGATCACCTTTTTGGGCAACGACAAATACGAGCCTTTCATCTACACCACACAGGCTTCGGTCGTGTTGGTCAACAAGGACTTCTCGCCCCGGCAGGCCATACAGGCCACGCTCATCAGGGTAGAAAACGTGTATGCCGCGCTGGCCTTCCTGTTGGACAAGTTCGGCGCGCAAACGGCAGCACGCACGGCCGGTGAAGGCATTTCCCCACAGGCATCTATACACCCCGAAGCACAGATCGGACAGGGCGTTTCCATTGGGCCGTTTGCCGTTGTAGAGGCAGGCGCCAGCATCGGCGACGGTGCAAAAATCGGAGCGCAAGTCTTTGTAGGTCAGGGTGCTGCGGTAGGGGAGGAGAGTGTGCTGTATCCGGGCGTTCGCATTTTACACGATTGCCGGGTGGGCGCCCGCTGCATTTTGCATGCCAATGCAGTGGTAGGCAGCGACGGGTTCGGATTTGCCCCACAGCCTGACGGAACTTACAAAAAAATAGCCCAGATCGGCAACGTCGTCATAGAAGACGATGTGGAAATCGGCGCCGGCACTACCATAGATCGCGCGTCGCTGGGTTCTACCATCCTTCGCAAAGGCGTCAAATTGGACAACCTGATTCAGGTGGCGCACAATGTGGAAATTGGCGAAAACACCGTCATTGCCGCACAGGTGGGCATAGCCGGCAGCACCAAAATAGGACGCAACTGCCGCATTGCCGGGCAAGTGGGCTTCATCGGGCATGTCACCATTGCCGACAACACGAGCATACAGGCTCAGTCGGGCGTGGCGCAAAACGTGACGGAATCGGGCACCATTATTTGCGGCTATCCGGCCTTCGCTTACCGCGATTATATTCGCTCTCATGCCGTGTTCAAACGCTTGCCGGAATTGGATAAAAAGATCAAACAGTTGGAGGACAAACTGAAGTAGTTTCTATATTCTTTTTTCAATCCTCTGCCATCTTCCCTCACAAACCTGATGGTGATAAAAATCATCTGCTGTCCGGACGGTTTGTCATTTTTCTTTCCTCTGACTTCCTATAATTTGTTCGCTCAATACAGCGAATAAACGCCATGCAAATCATAGAAATTCAAGGCGCCGGAATGTGGAAGGTATTCCACAGCGTGCCACCCCGAATCTATGCCTGCGATCCCAATTGGGTTTGTCCTTTAGAGCGTGATATCCAGTCCATTTTTACTCCCGCAAGCAACAAAGCCTACGAACACGGTGAAGCTCAACTCTTCGTTTTACTCGACGACCACGCGGCGCCGGCCGGGCGCATTGCAGCATTTATTGACCACCATCACAACCAAACCCAGCCTTATCCGGTAGGTGGGATCGGCTTTTTTGAGTGCATTGACAACGCCGACTACGCCGCTGCCCTCTTCGAAAAAGCAGAATCCTGGCTTCAAGCACATGGCGCTCAGGCAGTGGACGGCCCCGTCAATTTTGGTGAACGCGACAGGTATTGGGGCTTGTTGGACAAAGGTTTTGACATGCCTTTGTTTCAGGAGAACTACCAGCCGCGCTACTATAAGGCTTTTTTTGAAAACAACGGGTACATTCCATTTGAACAAATACTGACCCTCACCGGACTGACCGCAGATATTCCTTTTGAAAGAATGAGCGCTGTTGCCAACCGCATTCGCCGCGATCACGATGTGCGTATAGAGCGCTACCACCCGGCACATATCACCCGCTATGCCCATGACTTCTGCGAGGTTTATAATGCCAGCTTCCGGCATTTCCAGCACTTCAAACCCATATATCCCGAAAAAGTCAGAGCTTTCCTCCACGACGCCCGTTTCATACTCGATCCGGAGTTGCTCTGCATCGGGTACTTTGAGGGAAAACCCGCCGGGTTCTGCTTGCTTTTGCCGGATATCAACCCGCTGCTCCAGCCCTTCCGGGGAAAGCTCAATGCGCTGAATGCGATGCGCTTCCTTTGGCGCCGTCGAACTACTCAACATTTCAGAGCCAAAGGCATCGGTTTCGGAATACATCCCGATTACAAATCGAAAGGGCTGATGGCGTTCTTCCTGGAGTTTATGTCTTCAAAACATAACCTTTCTTATTACAAAAAAATGTACCTCACCGGTGTACGGGCGCACAACTGGGAGATACGCAGCATCTATGATAAAATGGCCGTTCATACCGACCGCATTCATGTGGCTTATCGCAAGGCGCTGTCTCCTGATATAGAGTTGGAACCCTTTGAATTTCTCGAAACCGGCAAGCTCCTGCTGCAAAATGAAGATTGAATGGCCTTCATTGCTCAAACCTTCCTAAATTGCCGCCCAAATTGACAACCTGACTATGAATTTTATTGAGGTTAAGAGCAAATCAGACTGGAAACTCTTCCATCGCGTGCCGCACCGGATTTACAAAAACGACCCCAACTGGATTTGTCCTTTGCAGGGCGATGTGCAGTCCATTTTCGAGCCGGCAACGAATAAAGTTTTTGAACACGGAGAAGCCAGGCTCTTCGTCCTGCTCGACGAGCGCAACGAACCCGCCGGTCGCGTGGCGGCTTTTATTGACCATGCCCGCAACAAAAACCTTCCCTATCCTGTGGGCGGCATTGGTTTTTTTGAATGTGTGGACAATGCCGCATTTGCCAAAGCCTTGCTGTCGAAAGCGGAGGGCTGGCTGCTGTCGCGCGGGGCGGCGGCGGTGGACGGGCCGGTCAATTTCGGCGAACGCGACAAGTACTGGGGCTTGTTGGACAAGGGTTTCGATCCGCCGCTGTTTCAGGAAAATTATCAGCCATCTTACTACAAGGCATTTTTTACCGATAACGGCTACATCCCTTTTGAGCAAATTCTGACCCTCAAGGGCAATACTGCCGACATTCCGGTAGAGCGCATGAAAATGGTGGCTGACCGCATCCGCCGCACCAACAACGTGCATTTGGAAAAATACCACCCCTCGCAGTTAGACCGCTATGCTGTTGATTTTTGCGAGGTGTACAACGCCAGCTTCCGGCATTTTCAGCACTTCAAACCCATCGTGCCCGAACAGATGAAACGGGTGATGAAACAGGCGCAACCCATTTTGGACCCCAACCTGCTTTGCATCGCTTATTTTGAAGGCAAGCCCGCCGGTTTTTGCGCTTTCTTCCCCGACATCAACCCGCTGCTGCGCCCGGTGAAGGGCAAACTTTCAGGACTCAACGTCCTCAAATTCCTCTGGGCCAAACGCAATACCCGCGAGTTCCAGGCCAAGGGCATCGGTTTCGGCATCCATCCCGATTACAAAACGAAAGGCATTTTTGCGTTCATCACCGAATTTATGGCCACGCCGCAAAACATGGCCATTTACAAAGACATGTTCCTCACCACCGTGCGGGCGCATAACAGCGAAGCGGTGAGCATTTACCTCAAATTGGCTGTAAAAATAGACCGCGTACACATCGCCTACCGCAAAGCCCTGAAGGACGATGTGGTGGTGGAGCCGCATGAGTTTATGGAGGTGTAGGTTTGGTTCTCCTCACTCACTTTTCAAACTTCTCACCGGATCGGCCGGCCAATATTGGAAAACGAGAAGTGAAAAAATGTCAGCGTATAATCAGTTTGCCCACAGCAGACTTGCCATTGGGCGCCATATATGATACAGAATAAACCCCTGGCAACCATCCGTTCACAGGAATTTCCACGAGAGGTTCTTCTGTCGTAATGCGACTCCAAACGGCGCGTCCAGTAAAATCGTGGATTACTATTCTCCCCCCTACAGCGGCTATCTGATCGCATCTCAACCAAACCGAAGTAGCAGCGGGATTGGGGAACAAGTGAAGTGCTGCAACCTCAGCCGGCTCTGTCGTAGCTACAGCTCCCGAACGCTTCCAAATGGACCAACGCAATACTCCTTCTGGATGTCCGATCACATAAATGGCCTCACTATGGAGCAGGGCACGAAATTCGTAGCTCATATCGGGTAGGCCCTCCGCCAGATTGTCGCCCCAGGAAACGCCGCCGTCGTGGCTCAAGAATAACAAAGGTTGTGAAGAATTTTGTAGTTTACCAACGATTAAAGCATTAGCACTATCCCCGTTGATGTCATAAATCAAAGGAATATTGCCGGTGCCATCAAAAAGACCTGCACTGGCGGGGCTCCACTGGGCGCCGTCTCTGCGCCAGAGTTGATCGTTGGTCAAAACAAAAACGTTATTTCCTACACCCCATAAATCCCTGGCATTAAAATTATTACCTAAACCGTTATGAAACAGATGAAAGATTTGCCCCAGATTATAAGACACGAATATATCACCGGACCTGACAGCGTATAGTGCATTCCCAACACCTGCAACCGGCTCTGTCGGTGAAACATACAAGGCGGTAATCCGATGCCAGGTTACTCCCAGATCATCAGAGTAATGAATCGTGCCGTTGGTAAAGATGCGATTATTAATCCGCGTGTAATCATAAAAATCAGTAGGAAGCCATGGAGAAACGGTGGAAGCAGGACTGTACGCCCATGAATCTCCTCCATCGAAAGAGCGCAGCGAACCTTTACCCAAAAAAACAAGCGTATCGCCTTGTTGATAAAGATAAGACATTCTACCATTGATGTTCTCCATCAGCCATTCATCACCATCATTGGAGTTTGAAAATAGCCCCTCATTGGTAGAAAGAAAAATTTTGTTGCCGCTTGCATATAGCTTTTCTTCCCATAAATAGGCGTTGAAGGTTGCGCCGGCATCGGCCCACCCTGCATTACCCGTCAACCATGTGTGCCCCCGGTCGTAAGATTTATAAAACCCCAGATGGCCACCTGCAAAAATAGTATCTCCCAGATTGCATATCTGGTCGGTTGAATGGGGTGTCACTACCCATTCCCAGGTATCTCCATCGTCTTCCGAATAAGCAATTCGATTACTGAACACCCCCCAAAGTGAGCCGCCAATGCTGCGCAAGTCGTTCACAGTCGGACTGCCTGAAAAAGCAGGAAATGATGCCGACGACCAGTTAGCCCCGTTGTCCATAGAGCGATATAAAGAAACCTGAGAACCGATCTGCACCTTGAGGAATACCCCATGCTCCGTTGGGAAAATGGTAACAATGGGAATAATGCCATTAGCTACATTGTAAGGGGCCGGCGAATAGTCCCAAGTAAGGCCATGATCTGTTGATCTGTAAATATATCTGTCTGTAATCAACAACACCGTTTGGTCTTGCAGGAGTTTCATATCCCGAATTCTATCGTTGAGCCATAGCGCCCCGCTCCAGTGGGCGCCTCCGTCTGTACTTCGCTGAACATTATAAACAGAAGCACAGAGTAAGACATCATTACGGGGAATCATAAACAGTGGCGCAGAATTAGGCAAGTTTAGTTCCTGCCAGCTTTGCCCTCCATCATCGCTGCTCCACGCATCGGCTGATAGTTGGGTTGCATTAGAGCTGATCAGATATAATTTATTACCATCTACCTCAAGCCCCGCTTTGCCAAAATTATGGCTGCCCGGAAAGTCTGCTGCCAGCGACCAACGTTTGTAGTCGTCAGTCCGAAAGCATTTCACTCTGTCGTAGTTATAGACCGTAGTAAAAATCTTCCCCTGATATGTTGTCATACGGCCTGCCATGGGAGGACCGAAAGGTATGGGGATTTCCGTCCATTGAGAAAAGGCCGGCATTGGGGCAAACAGACATAAAAGCACCACAGCAAAGGCAGTAATGATAGGCATTTTCATAAAAATTGATTTGAGGGCTTAAAAATAACATTACAAGCCATTTTATGAAAATAATATTTCAAAACCATACCAAAATAAAACAAAGAGAATTCTTTGGGCAGCCTATCGCAGAACGGTAAAAGAAGCATTTCGGCTTTTCAAAAACGGGCAATTATAACCTCACTCACTCTTCAAACTCCTCACCGGATCGGCCAGCGCGGCGCGGCCTGCCGTCATGGCCACCACAAGGGTTGCTACAACGACGGACAAGGCGCCCGACGCTACAAAAATCCACCACTCCATCTCGATGCGGTGGGCGAAGTCTTGCAGCCAGCGGCGCATCAGATACCAAGCCGGCGGCGAGGCAATGACGATACCGACAAGCACCAACCAAAGCAAGTCCTTGGAGAGCAATGCCACGATGCCCGAAACCGATGCGCCCAGCACTTTGCGCACGCCGATCTCTTTGGTGCGCCGCGCCGTCAGGTAGGACGCCATACCGTACAGCCCCAAACACGCTATGATGACGGCCAGCATGGCAAAGCCCGAAAACACGCGGCTCAGTTGCGTTTCGGCCTGATACTGCCGGGCAAATTGCTCGTTCAAAAACCAGTATTCAAAAGGGCTGTCGGGAAATACGGAGGCCCATACCTGCTCCATAGCCGCGAGTGCAGTCTGCACATCGGCGGTCTCTACTTTGATGGAAACATAGCCTTCGGCCACCTCCGGCAGGCAGAAATACACCGTAGGCCGGGTGGGCTCTTTGAGTGTTTCGATGTGAAAATCGGCTACCACGCCTTCTATTTTCATTCGGTATCCATCAGTGCTGCCCGCGTACGCAATTTCCTGACCCACAGCCTCTTCCGGGTTTTCCATTCCCAACATGCGCAGGGCCGATTCGTTGATGATCACATGGTTGTGGCCGCTGCGTACATCGGGTGCGCGGTAGGGGGCGCCGGCCAGAAAACGGATGCCGTAAGTGGCGTAAAAATCTGGTTCGGCATTGACAAAATAAGTAGTGCCGGGCCTCACATCGTCGGGGCGATGCGCCGGCACCATTCCGCCGCTGGAACCGGAAATGTTGTTGATTCCCAAGCCCGGTGTTATGCTCGACGCCGCCACTTGCCGGATACCGCTGATCTGGCGGATTTCATTTTTAAAAACCGCCATGCCGCGACGATTGAGGCTGTCTTCCCGCCAGTCGTAAGCCGAGTTTCTGACCGCCAGGATTTGATCTAAAGACAAACCTTTGTCGTGCCGATGCAAATAATTCAACTGCCGGCTTACCACCATCACAGAAAAAATAAGACCGACGGTAAAGCCAAACTGAATGACTACCAATGACTTGCGCAACCAGCTCCCTTTGGAATCTGCCGAAACAAGCGGTATTGCCCCGCTCATCACCGACAGCGGGCTGAAACGGGTGAGCGTCCAGGCCGGATAGGCGCAGGAGGCCAATACGCCCACCATAAAGATGCCGGCCACCGCGCCGCTAAACGTCATATCAAGCCGCGCATCGGCCAAGGGACGGCCCATCAACTGCCCGAATGCAGGCAGCGCCATTTGAAAAATGCCGAGCGCCGTCAACATGGCTCCGGCATTGAGCAGCAAGCCCTCTACCAAAAATTGCGAGAATAATCTACCCCTGCCGGCGCCTACCACTTTGCGCAGGCCCACCTCTTTGCTGCGCTCCAATGAACGCGCCGTCATCATGTTCACATAGTTGATACAGGCGATGGCGAGCACAAAAAGAGCTGCCGCCAACAAAAAACCGACCGTGCGGGCGCTGCCGTTGGGTTCAATTTCATAAGTCATGTTCGACTGGAGGTGGATGTCTTCAAAGGCCTGCATATTCAGCCGGATACCTGCATCACTGAGGTGCTGTTGGGAATACACATTCAATTGGCGGCGCACTTTTTCGGGGTCGGCGCCGGGTTTTAGCTGGAAATAATTGTAGTCCCAATAGCCGGTCCAGTTGTCCTCATGCCCGCCGGCATACCGGGTGGCGTACGATACCAACGCGCTGAATTTCAGGTGTGTATTTTGAGGTGGGTCGTTCACGACGGCAGAGACGACATACTCGCCCCGCAGTTGTCCGCGAGGAATCCGCAGCGTTTGCCCCATGGCCTGCCCCTCCGGAAACAGGCGGGCAGCGGCGCTCCGGCTCAAGAGGATTTGGCCGGGTTGAGAAAGACAGGAATTCGCATTTCCGGCAACGAAATCCTGAGGAAACATGCGCAGAAAGCCCGGATCGGCCATCCATACATGCGGCAGTCGAACCGGCTCGTTGTTTTGGAAAAAAACCGTCTCATGCTGGTTGCTGTTGAAGAGCCTGAAAAAATCGGCCACTTCGGGCATATCGGTTTTTAAAGCCGGACCAAGCGCAGAATGAGTGTTGCAATCCTGCGTAGCGACGCGCCCTTCGCTGAGCGTTTCGTTGAAGGCGCGCCAGATTAGATCGGTTCCGGGCGCAATTTTGTCATAGCTGCGCTCATAAGCCACATATTTCAGGATGAGCAGCGCAGCCGCCATGCCGATGCTGAGTCCGAATAAATTGATGAAGGTAAAACTCCTGTGCCTCAGTAAGTTGCGCCAGGCGATTTTGAAATGATACTGCCACATGAGAAAGGTGTTTTACAAGGTTAGATTACAGATTACTATTCAGCGCCCTGCTAAAAGCCATTTGCATAGCGATTGTATTGTTACACACTCACTGCTTTTTCAGCCACTCCAAAGCCCGTTGAATCATCTGATCTTTAGTGATTTGATAAAAATTTTCGCCGCCATCACAGCGCTCGTCGGGCAAGACAGGCGTGCCGGGAAACACATTTTCGAGGCGGTCGGCATAGTAGCTTTCGGTCAGTTGCAATACCACTTGGTCTGAGATGGGCTGCCAGGAAACGGCGGTGGTGTAGCCTGCTGTATCTTCTCCGAAAAAGCGGGTGCGCGGGCGGTTTCGGAATGCTAAGGCTGTCACCTCGCCCGAACTGGCCGTTGCCGCGCTGATCATCACCGCTACCGGCAAGCTGGAGAGCGAACGGGGAATGCCCATTTTTTGCCACAATCCGTAATCCGTCACTTGATATTCACCAACAAAAACCTCGCCCTGCCGCAGCGTCCAGGCTTCTTTGTAGCCGGCATCGGGATGTATAAAAGAGCCGATTTCTGTGCTGTCGCCGAGCAAGGCGCCCAGCCCGGCCAGCATGGGAAACATGGTGCCGCCGCCGTTGAGGCGCAGGTCCACGATCCAGCCGCGCAGTTTTACGCCCTTTTGCACCCCTTCCATCGCCTGCCGGATGATGCGGGCGTTGATAGAATCCCGCTCTCCGAAAGTGATGCCCGGCACCCGAATGTAGCCGATGCGGCCGGGGAGGCGTTGGGCAAAAACAGGCAGTTCGTTTCGGAATAGTTTATGCAATAAGCTGGTATCCAATTGCATAGAGGTGGGCGTCCAGGGTTTCACTGCTCCTTGGTGCGGCACATTGTCCACCCAGATTTTGCCGTGAAAATCGCGGAGTTCGTGCAGGAGCCGCTTTGTCGCCGGGATGAGACCTTCGGAGGCGCAAACGGAGTCCAGCGTGGGTCGGAGCGCCGCCCAATTCACGCTGTCGCGCAATACGGAATGGCCCTGTGCATAGTTGAAAATGCTGTCCCATTCGGGGCCGCCGCCGGGAGCAGGCTGTGCCTCGGCGGTAGCGAGGAAGAGCATAAAAAGCAGTGGAAGTGGTGTGTATTTCATTGTATTTTGGTTGTGAAGCGGAAGAAGTGCCACCGACTTTAGCCTCCGAAACGATACGGTAGCCGCCGAAAAAAACGCAGTACCGCCGGAGTGAAAATACAGCGCAAGTTTTGATCGGCGACTGAAGTCACCGATGCCTCACGGCGGCTAAAGCCGCAGCTACTCATTTTTCAAGCTCTCCACCGGGTTGGCCAGCGCGGCGCGTACGGTTTGCAGGGCGACTACAAGGGTTGCCCCGACGAGGGCCGCCGCGCCTGCCAGCGCGAAAATCCACCAGGACAGTTCGATGCGGTAGGCATAAAATTGCAACCATTTTTGCAGCAAAAAGTACGCAACCGGCGTAGAGAGCACAAAGCCTGCCAGCACCAGCAACACAAACTCCCGGCTGAGCATGCCCACCACCGAAACAGCCGATGCGCCCAGTACTTTGCGAATGCCGATTTCTTTGGTGCGCTTCCATGCCATAAAGGTGGCCAGCCCAAAGAGGCCCAGAAAAGAGATGAAAATGGCGATGCCGGTGGCCAATTGAATGAACTTGGCCAGCGAGAGGTCTTGCTCGTAAATATCAGCTAAGGTCTCATCGTAAAATCTGGCGGCAAACGGCTCATCGGCATAAATGCGCTTCCATTCCGTTTCCATTTTTTTCAGCACGATCTGCCAGTCGGATGGGTTGCTGCTTGCCAACCGCACATTAAGCTCACCCACAGATTCGAGATCGCGCATCATGGCCGTAGGGCGAATCGCTTCTGTGAATCCCATAGAGTGAAAATCCGCTGTCACGCCCACAATTTGTTTTTGCCGGGGCGGTTCATCGGGGCCGTTGTTTTCCTGAATAAAACTGCCCACTGCGGCCTGCGGGCTTTCAAACCCAAAAGCCTTCACCGCCGCTTCATTGATGACGTAGTGTTCGGGGCCGTCGGAAGCCTGCAATTTGCGCCCGGCCAAGAGCGGCAATTTGTACAGATCCATCAGCTCCTCGTCGGCATTTTTCCGATAGATATTGGTTTCTTTTTTGTTGCCGGCCTCGTCGGTGTAGTGGTGCGTATTGCTCGAATAGCTCATGCTCAGCAGGGCATCGCCGAGTGCAACGCGCTCTATTTCAGGCATTTTTTTGAAGGCATCGGCCAACACCGGAAATTTGTTTTTCAGATCGGGATTGCGCCAGGCGCTCATGGGTTGCTCTATGGTCAGCACGGCCTGCCGGTCGAATCCGAGGTCGCTGTTGCGCATAAAATGCAATTGCTGCCCCACGACCAAGGCTCCGATGATGAAAGCCTGTGCCACAAAAAACTGAAACACGATGAGGCCCCGTCGCAGGTTGCCGCCGCGCTTCCGACTGCCCTGCTCCTGCCCCGAAAACTGCCCCCGCAACAAAGCCGCCGCCTGAAACCGCGAGGCAATCCAACCCGGATACAGCCCTGAAAACAAGGTGACCGCCCCCACCAATACGGCCAAAAACGCGCCGGTTTTACGCCAGTCGGCATAGCGCAGTACGTCTTCGGGCAGGTACTCGCTGAAGGCGTCGAAGGCGAAACGGGTAAGTCCGCCGGCCAGTGCCGTTGCGAGCAGGCACACCAACAGGGTTTCCAGCAGGAAGCTGCCGATGATGCTCCTGCGGCTGCCGCCGAGGGTTTTTCGGATGCCGATTTCGCGGGCGCGGGCAGGAATTTGTGCCGTGCTGAGGTTGACGTAATTGATAACGGCCAGCAGAAGCAGGAAGATGGCCACTGCTGCCAATATCTTGATTATCTTGGCATTGGCTACCCGGATATGGCTGCCGTATCGGTCGGCAAAATGCACGTCGGCCAAAGCCTGAAGCTGATGCGTTCGGCTCATGCCCCATTGTTTGAGGGCTTCGCCGCCTTTGGTTTGCGACACCTGATTGATGGCGGTGGTGATGGCCTCGCGGTCGGCATCTGGGTTCAATATGACCCAGAGTTGGTCGTTGGAATTGGTGCCGCGCCACCTTTCCTCGTCAGGTTCGGTCACCGTCAGCAGTTCTTTTTCGATGAAGCTGGTGGGAAAGTCCAAATCTTCTATCACGCCCGCTACGGTGACGGTCAGTGTGTCGTTGAAAGACTCGTACCGAATCGTTTTGCCGAGTATTTCTTCGGGGCTGTGGCGCGGGAAGTACTTCTCTGCGCGGCTGCGGGCCAGCACCACTTCATCGGGTTGGCTGAGTGCTGTGGCGGGCGAACCTGCTAACCATTTTACGGGTACGAGCTCGAAATATTCGGGCGTGGTTTTGGCCATTTCACGCACTTCTTTGAAACCCCGTTTGGCGCCTTCCGGCAATGCCAGCAATGCGAAATGCGACTGTATGGGCACTGATTTTTCGATGCCGGCCACTTCCTCGGCGGCGCGCCAGAGCGGTTGCGGACAGCCTGCATTATGAGAGTTGATGTTGTCGGAATCATTAAACTCAGAGACCACCCGGAAAATGTTTTTGGCATTGGGAATGAGGCGGTTGTGGCTGTATTCAAAGTCGGCGTATTGCCAGATCAGCCAGGCGGCGCTCAGTCCGATGGCCAGCCCGGCAATGTGCAGCAGGGTGAACAGGCGGCCCCGCCAGAGGATTCTGAAAGTTGATTTTAATTGATTGCTTGTCATGGTATTGTGTGTTTTGTGACGGCGATTTTAGCCGCCGAAAAAACGCGAAAAAACGCAGCGCAAGTTTTGGTCGGAGACTGAAGCCGCCGGTACTACTCGCTTCTCAAACTCTTCACCGGATTGGCCAGCGCGGCGCGTACGGTCTGCAGGGCGACCACCAGGGTTGCCCCGACGACTGCCATTACGCCCGCAGCAACGAATACCCACCAGGGCAGCCCGATTCGATACTCAAATTTTTCCAACCAGTCTTTGAGAAACCAGGCCGCTGTCGGGGCAGCAACAAGGGCAGAAACGAGTACCAAACCCACAAATTCTTTGGACAACAAAGCCCACAAGTTGGAAACCGAAGCCCCCAAAACCTTGCGAATACCTATTTCCTTCGTGCGCCGTTCTGCCATGTAAGCCGACAGGCCGAACAATCCGAGGCAGGAAATAAAAATGGCCAGTCCGGCAAAAATGCCTGCTAATTTTCCAATCAGCTCCTCGGTGGCAAACTTGCGGCTGTGAAATTCATCGGCAAAAGTATAGTCAAAAGGATAAGCCGGATTGTGCTTCTTGAATATGGGTTCCAACTGTGCCAGTGCCTGCCGGGTATCCATTTCCGGGTTCAGCCGGAACATCATGTCATTGGCCCACAATGGGTTGGACAAAAACATGGCGGGGCTTACTTTTTCATAAGGGTTCGTCATTACCACATCGTTCACCACGCCGACGATGCGAAAAGTCATGCCCTGCCATTGCACCGTCTCTTCCAGCGGGTTTTCGAGGCCCATGCGTTGAATGGCGCTTTCGTTGAAAATGATGGCCGTGCTGTCCGATTTGAAATCGGAAGAGAAAAAACGGCCCTCTTTGAGCGTCATGCCGAGCGTGGTAAAGTAGTCTTCAGCGGTGGGAATGGTCGCAAAAATGATCTCATCACTGGGGTCTTTGCCGCTCCATTCCACGCCTTTGTTGTTGGAATAAATGTTCGTCACGGGGCTGCCGGCTTTGGTCACGCCGGTGACGAGGCCGGAGGCGAGCATCTCATTTTTCAGCGGCAGATAGTTGTCTAAAAGGTCGCCGCTCATCACCACCATTACCACGCGGTCGGGGTCGTATCCTAATGGGCGATTTTTGGCGTGCCGTATTTGCTGAGATACCACCAGTGTGCTGACAATCAATGCAATGGAGACTGAAAACTGAGAAACGACCAATACTTTTCTTGGCAATAATGCTGCCTTGCCCAGGCCGGAAAATGTTCCTTTCAATACTTTGATGGGTTGGAATGAGGACAGAAAAACAGCCGGGTAACTGCCCGCCAACAGGCCCGCCAAAGTGGTGAATCCGAGGGTCAATGCCCAAAAAACCGGACTGCCGTAAGGCGTAGAAAGCTCTTTTTTCGTCAGCAGATTGAAGCCCGGCAGCACCAGTTCCAACAATAACAACGACAAAATCATGGCAATGCCCGCCATCAGCAGCGCCTCGCCGAGGAATTGCCCGATCAACTGCCCGCGAGCCGAGCCGAGGGTTTTTCGTACGCCTACTTCTTTGGAACGGCGCTCCGAACGAGCCGTTGAGAGGTTCATAAAATTCACACAGGCAATGAGCAAAACGAACATCCCGATGATGCCGAACAGCCGCACATACTCGATGTAGCCGCCCGCCACCCGGCCGTTTTTGAACTCGCTGCGCAAACGCCAGTCGGCCAAAGCATGCAGGGTCACGTCGGCTTTACTTTCCTTGTTGTTTCGGCGAATGATGTCTTTGACTTTTGCAGCAAATGCAGTGCCGTCCACGCCGGGCTGAAGCTCCATAAACATTTGGAAAGAGTTGTTGCCCCAGTCGTCGCGGGAGTCTTTCACCCAATCCATGTCTTCATAAAGAGAGAACGGCAAGAGGTAGTTGAAGCTCAGGCTGGAGTTGCAGGGCACATTTTCCAGTACGCCGGTTACTTTTTGGTCGTAATAATTGTCCACCCGCACTACCTCGCCGAGCATGTCCGACCAGTTTTTGTGCCCAAACAGAGACTCCGCCATTTCTTTGGTCAAAACGATGGAATTGGGCGCATCAAGGGCTGTTTCTACACTGCCGGCCACGAGCGGAAAACTGAACATTTTCAAAAAATCGTCGTCCACCTGAAAGCCGCTTTTGAAAAACAGTTTGTCTTCGTATTTCAAACCGTGTTGCCAGCCCCAATCGGCCTCGGCTACATACCTGACTTCGGGAAATGACTTGCGCAGTTCTTCGGCCATAGCCAGCGGCACCGAACTCCAGGTTTCCAATTCGCCATTCACATAGTCGCTCATTTTGACCTGATACAGGCGCTCGCCTTTTTCATGAAACTGGTCGAAGCTCAGTTCGTTGGCAATCCACAGGCCAATGAGCAGGGCAACCGTCAGGCCGATGCCGAGGCCCGCAATATTGAGCAGGCTGAAACCTTTGTTGCGCCAAAGGGTGCGCAGTGCGACTTTTAAATTGTATTGAAACATGGTATTTTGGTTTTGTATAGAGTACCGGCGACTTTAGCTGCCGAAAAAAAATCAGTGCCGCCGGAGCAAAAATGCAGCGCAGGTTTTGATCGGCGACTGAAGTCACCCTACTCGCTTCTCAAACTCTTTACCGGATTGGCCAGCGCGGCTTTTACGGCTTGCAGGGCGACCACGAGGGTTGCCGCGACGACCGACAACGCGCCTGCCACGACGAATACCCACCACTGAATATCAATGCGATACGCGAAATTCAGCATCCATTTGCTCATCAGATACCAGGCAAAAGGCGAGGCGATGAACAGCGCAATGAGTACCAAGACCAGGAAATCTTTCGACACCAAAGCGGTTATGCCCGCCGCCGATGCGCCCAGCACTTTGCGTATGCCTATTTCTTTGGTGCGCTGCGCTATGTGGTACGATGCCAACGCAAACAAACCCAGACAAGCTAAGGCCACTGCCAGCCAGGAAAAGACGCCGATGATGCGCGTGGTCTGCATTTCGGTCTGGTACATTTGCTCCAATTCTTCATCCAAAAAATGGAAGCTGTATGGCCGGTGCGGCGCTACCCCTGCCCACAGGGCGCCCATGCGTTCAATGCTTTGAGCTACATCGCCGCCTTTCAGTTTTACAAAAATGTACTGCCCCCAGCCATCAGGGAAAATGACCAATGGCGCCACCGCTTCGTGCAAAGACCGAAAGTGAAAATCGCGCACCACGCCCTTCACCATTGCCGGAGCACCATTGAAATACAGGCGTTTAGACACAGTTTCTTCCAAAGACCAGCCAAACGCCGCCACCTGCGCCTCGTTGAGCAAAATGGGCAATACGGCCGTAGAATCATTGCGCAGTCGGGAGGCTGTAGCCAGATCGGCCTCGTTGAAATCGCTGCCGGCCACGAGTTCGATGCTCATGGTTTTTAAAAAATCCAGACCGGCGGGCAGGGCCGTCACCGGGCGCGCATCCTGCTGCAACAGGGTAGGGCTGATGTCATAGCCGCCTTTGATGTTGGAGGGCGTGCCGTAGCTCATCGTCACCGATTGCACCTCCGAAAGTTGGAGCAGTTGTGATTTCAAAGCCCCGTATTGGCCCACCACCTCTCCGTCGGCGGGCAGCACCAGCATTTGTTCCTGATCGAAGCCCAATTTTTTATTTTGGATAAACTGCATCTGCTCGCGCAGCAACAAGGTGCAGATAATGAGCAAAATAGAAATGGAAAACTGCGCAATCACCAATGTTTTTCGCAGCCAGGCGCCCGATTTGGCATTGCCCGCCCAGCCCTTCAGTACCGCCGCCGGCGAGAACCGGGCCGCTACCACCGCCGGGTAAAACCCTGCCCCGAAACTGACCGCCAACCCCAGCACCGCCAATGCCACCCAGGCCGCAGGCTGGAAAAGCGGCTCCGCTGTGAGTGCCCGGTTGAAAATTCGGTTAAAAACCGGCAGCAGCGGAGCCGTGGTCAAAAACGCAATAAATAATGCCAAAAATGTAACGATGGCAGCCTCGCCGAGGTGTTGAGCGGCCAATTGCCGGCTGCCGGCGCCCAGCACTTTGTGTACGCCGGTCACTTTGGCGCGCTCCATGCCGGTAGCTGTGGCAAGGTTGATGTAGGTGGTACAGCCGATGAGCAAAATCAGCAGGGCTGCCACGCCCAATATGTAGATGTAACGGACGTCGCCGTTGGGTTCAAAATCGCCGGGCACAGTAGAGCGCAGGTGTAGATCGCGAAGTGGAAGCAGGTGCAATTTGAGGTAACTGCTGCCGTCGTCAGCGCCGGTTTCGTGGGCTTTGGAGGCCATATAGTCGGGCAGGCGGGCTTGCATGAGGGCCTGTCCTTCGGGGTTTTTGAGCAATAAATAAGTGGCGTAGTTGGCGTTCCACCAGGTTTCATTTTCGGGGCGGGCTGCCGACAAACCCACAAACGAACACACAAAATCCGGCTTGATGTGTGTATTGGCGGGCGCGTCGGCCATTACGCCGGTCACTTTGGCTTCCCGTTTTCCAATGTTCAGTGTTTTGCCTATCGGGTCGGCCTCGCCGAAATAGCGTCGCGCCGTGCTTTCGCTCAATACCACTTGCCAGGGCGCATGGAGGGCTGTGGAAGCATCGCCTTTCAGGAGTGGGAAACTGAAAATCTGAAAAAACGTGGAATCGGCGTAAAAAAACTGTGCCTCTTCAGTGAGCATGGCGCCCGATTTTACCACCTCGGTGTATTGCATCACGCGCACGGCGGCCTCCACTTCCGGAAACTCGCGGGCCAGCGTGGGCGCTACTTTGTTGCCGGTACTGCCTGAATGCACCACCTCTCCGCCGAAGCTGTACTCCATGTTCACCTTCACAATGCGGTCGGCATGGGCGTGCATGGCGTCGTAGGTCCATTCGTGATGAATGAACAGGCCGATGAGCAGGCAGGCTGAGATACCGGCTGTCAATCCGACCAACTGCACGGCGCTGAACAAACGGTTGTTGAGCAGGCGCCTCCAGGCGAGTTTGAGATGGTTTTGGAACATGAGTCTTTGATTTTCAACAATATGAGAACAGGCTCTTCTCCATACGAATCGCATGATCTTCTGTGGCAATACAGAGTGACTGAACGCATCAGCCGGCCCAGGTCCAGATGAGCTTTTTCATTTTCACTTTCAGGATTATTTCAATTTCATTGTCTTTCACAGGTTGTACCACCGCTTCTTTTTTTCCGGAAAACCGCATCATGATTTTTCCGTTTTTGCCTTGTTTCCAAATACCTTCCCTGATACCTGCAATCGGCTCGTCGGCAGCCCATTGACCGTTTGTAAAAAACTCTAACTGAGTGTGTTTGGGCAAGGATTGATGGGTGCCCATTCCAGACATCACATCTTCTTTCAATGACCATTTCCGGTCTGTCAGCCAAAACGGCAACTCTGTTTGAGCAGATGCTCCGGCAACCATCAACAGGAAGAGTGCCGGCAAAATCATTCGTTTCATTTTTTCAAAATATTGGATGAAAAAACAAGGTTATTTCTGATGCTAAGGAATGAGTAAAGAATAAGTTCCGCATTTTGGCCGAGCAGATTTTGTACTCAGACGAGGAAAAAAACACAGCCAATGTGGGGCATTGGCGAGGCTTTTTGAGGAAGTATGAGTGCAAAAGATGCCGCCATAAATTGAGAAGTTATTCTTTAATCATTCCTAAGTAGTGGGGCAAAAATAAATGTTCATTTTCTTTAGGTCAAAGGATTAGATAAGACACTTAAAATGAAACGTTTACTTATCTAATCCTTTGACGAAAATGACCACTTTATTTTTTTATTGCCCCTTGTCGCTCCTCAAACGCGACTATCAATCATACAGATAGCCGCCTGCGCTATTCATTCTTAATCGCCTCAATGGGGTTTGCCCTCGCTGCCCAATACGTTTGTGACATTACCGTGAGTAACCCCAAAAACAACACAATGGAGATGCCAAGCGCCACCATTTCCACTTCCACCGAAATGCGCATCAGAAAATTGTTCAGCCACATATCGGCGGCAAATACCGTGAGCGGTACGGCGATGAAAACAGCGATGCACATCAGCAGCAAAAAGCCCTTTGACAACTGCCATACAAGCCTTGCCTCGCCGGCCCCCAGCACTTTGCGAATGCCCACTTCTTTCACGCTTCCCTCCACCACATATACCACCATGCCCAGCAGTCCCAAGCAAGCGATGACGATGGTGAGAAAGCCCACAAATCCAATGATACTTGAACCCATGCGAAAAAATTTGGCCATGTTGTAAACCCGCTCTTCGAGATAAAAGCCGTACCAGTTTTTTTGTGGCGACAACTCAGACCAAATCGCGTGCAAAGAGGCAAGGGTTTCGCGTTGGTTGGCCTCGCTCAGGCGTAAATATGCGTTGTAGGCGCGCTCGCTTTTGTTGCGCAAAACGAAGGGTTTGATGGGGGAAAACCAAATGTTGTCGTGGTGAAAATCCTTCGTTACACCAATGATGGACAGCGGTACGCCACTCGCCACAATGGAACTGCCAAGAGCCGCATCGGGCTTTGGAAAGCCCATTTGTCGGGTGGCGGTTTCGTTCACAATGGCAAACTGCTCCCCCTCAGAGTAGTTGTCTTCCGGGAAATTGACACCCGCCACCAACGGGATGCTCATATTTTGCAGAAAGTTCTGACTGATGAATGACTGCCCTACCTGCATGGAGTCGTTGCGCTCGCCGAATATTGCCGTTTCTTCATTGTTTTCACCCGCGAGTATGGCAACACTGGTGGACGAAACCGATTCCACTCCCTTTACCTGCATTGCTCTTTGGGAAAATTTGTCGAAAGAAAGACCCTGCAACTGCACGCTGACGATGTTTTCAATGTTTTGCCCCAAGTCTGCATTCAGTACATGGTTCTGTTGTTTCAAGACAATAATGACAACGAGGATGAACACCAGCGACAGCGTAAGTTGTAACGTCACCAGGGTTTTACGCAATCCCATTCGGGAAAATAAACGCACGTTTTTGAGTTGCTGAATGGCCTGCAATGGTTGAAATCCGGCAATATGGAGCGCAGGAAAAACGCCTGCCGCCAGTCCCACCAACAGGCTCATTAATAAGAAAATCAGATAGTTGGAAAAAGATCTTTCCAATTGAAAAATGGTAGATACGAAGGGGTCGAGGTTATAAAATGCCGGTATCAACAGCTCTAAAAATCCGACCGCCAGCACAAACGCCAGCAAGGAAATCAGTACGGCTTCTGTCAAAAACTGGCGGACAACATCTTTTTTTGCGGCCCCGAAAACCTTGCGAACGCCAATTTCTTTGGCCCGTTTGATGCTGCGGGCCAGCGACAGGCTCACATAATTGAAACAAGCTGCCAGTAAGATGACCAGCCCCAATGCCATCAGGAAATACAACACCACATGCGGCGTTCCCACTCCGATTTCGTTGGCCAAATCTCGGCTGGGCATCACGTCCATCAGGGCTTGCGACTGAAAAATATAGTGCATTTTTTCGCTGCGGACGCTGTATGATGCCGTTTGAGAGGCGAGCGTTTGATCGAGCATTGCACGGCTGCCTTTTTCCGTCAACAAAACATAAGTCAGTCCCCGCCATATTTCATCAAAACCGTTGATGCCCAACTTCGATAATTCCTCGGCACTCATAGATTGCAAAGTCGGGTAGGATATCAAATAATCGAATCGGATATGCGAGCGCTTCGGCGGGTCGGGCAGTATGCCGGTGATCAAAAAATCGCCCATTTCGCCCAATTGCACCGTCATTCCAATGGCTGGGCTGCCCGAAAACAGCCGCCGGGCGGTGGTTTTCGTCAAAACGACCGATCGGGGTTGGGTCAGCGCATCAGAGTGGTTGCCTGCTTCCCAACCGAAACTGAACATATCAAGAAAGCCTTGATCCACCGCGTAACCGCCGAGTTCGTTGGGGAATACCCGTTCGCCGATTTTGAAATCATCTCCCATCGAAACAAGGCGGGCGCCCGCTTCCATGTAAGGCGAATGGTCCTGTATGACTTCGAGCAAAGACAAAGGCGCAGTGGCGTGAGTTGCCTTTTGCAGCGGCTGGTTTTTATCAGCTTCCGCCGAGATGATCCGGTAAATTCGTTCGCCATTGGCATGAAAATCATCGTAGCCATATTGATCGCGTACCGCCATGATGACCAGCATACACACAGACATACCTGCGGCCATCCCGAAGATGTTGAGGGCAGAGAATCGCTTGTGGCGAAGGAGTTGGCGAACGGCAATGTTTAAATAATTGATCAACATGGCAATGGTGATTTAAGGAATGAAGTATCGGCAACTTTAGCTACCGAAAAAATGCAGTACAGCCGGAGCGAAAATGCAGCGCAGGTTTTGATCGGCGACTGAAGCCACTGCTACTCGCTTCTCAACGACTCCACCGGGTCGGCCAGCGCGGCGCGCACCGTTTGCAGGGCGACCACGAGGGTCGCCCCAACGAGGGCCACCGCACCTGCCACGACGAACACCCACCACTGAATATCAATGCGATACGCGAAATCTTGCAGCCAGCGATTCATAAAATACCAGCCTGCCGGCGCCGCAAGGACGAAAGCCACCAACACCAACTTGATGAAATCGCGGGCCAGCAGCGCGGTGATGCCTGCCGTGCCCGCCCCCAGTACTTTCCGAATGCCGATTTCTTTGGCCCTGCGCGCCGCCGCATGAGACGACAAGCCAAACAAACCGATGCAGGCAATAAATATGGCCAGCACGCCAAAACCCTTGCAGGCATTGGCAAACCGGTTTTCGTCTTCGTAAAAACGAGCAATGGTTTCGTCGTACCAGTGCCCCTCAAAAACCTGTTCGGGATACACCTCGTCAAAGGCGCTCTCAATGGCTCTGGCGGCAGCCGCCATATCGCCGGGATTCACCTTCACCGCAGCATTGTAATAGTAATCGCGCTGCGTGCTGATCATAAGCGGCGCGATGGGCTGATGCACCGAAAAAGCATGAAAATCCTGCACCACCCCGGTGATGATTATGCCCGCACGACCGCCAAGTTTGAGGTCCTCGCCGATGGCGTCCTCTGGTTTTTCTACTCCCATTTTTCTCAAAAACGCCTCATTCACAACAGCTTGCTTCATCGTATCGCTGGGGTCGTACCACTTGCCGGCGGCCATGCGCAGGCCGAAGGTTTTCGGGTAGTCGGTATCGGCGTACTTGATTTGCAAAGCGAAGTCGGCATCCTCGGCATTGGAAGGAAAAGCAAAATTCGACATCCAAGAATTGCCCGATGAAGGCGGGTCGGTATTGTAGCTCACCGCTTCCACTTCCGGCGCTTGCAGCAGCCTGTTTTTCAGTGTGTTGAGTTTTGCTACACTCAGACTGTCGTTGTTGTAATAAAAGGTGTAAATCAGATTTTGGTCAAAACCCAGGTCTTTGGTTCTGATGAAATGCAGTTGCGACAGCGTGATGATGGTGCCCACGATGAAAGCGATGGCGATGGAAAATTGCAGCACCACCAAGCTCTGCCGCACCCAGGCCCGATGCCCGCCGCGCACGGCGCCCACGCTGTTTTTGAGCGCGCCGGCCGGTTCGAATCCCGCCAAAACCACCGCCGGATAAAACCCCGCCAACAGTGTGACGGCTATTGTGACAAACACCAAAAACGCCCAGGTCTGAGGCAAACTCAAAAACGGGGCCTCAACGGGCACGTCCGAAATATGCTTCAGCAAGGGCAGGCACAACCTGGCCACGGCCACTCCCAGTGCCACCGACAAAACCGACACCACTGCCGTTTCGCCCAGGAACTGCCGCAGCAATTGCCCGCGCCCTACGCCCAGCGTTTTGCGCACGCCGATCTCCTTGGCCCGCTGCGAGGCCATGGCGGTAGAGAGATTGATGAAGTTGAAACAGGCCATTCCAAGAATCAGTAAAGCAATGAAAGACAGTACTTTGAGTCGCCCTTTGGTGATGGTGCGGAAGGCCGAGTTGTTCAGTTTGTCGCTAAAGTGCAGGTCGGACATGGGCTGTAGGCGATGCGTTTTGTCGGCTTTTCCGGTGCTGCTGTTTTCGGCATATTGCTTTTCGCCCACTTTGGCCAGCGAGCGCTCGGCGGCACCCAATTGCGAGGCATCGGCCAGCAGGCCAAACACCTGATTGCTGCTGTTGCAACTGCCCCAATTGTCATCGTAGTAGTAAAGGGCTTGCTGGGCAATGTAAGTGGGCCACGATGCGAGCATATTGATGGGCAGGTCGCAATCGGGCGGCAGGTCTTCCACCACGCCGCGCACCGTCACCCGCGCCACATTGTCGAGCACCAGTGTTTCGTTCATGGCGGCTTGCCAGGAACCGAAAAATCGCTCGGCCTCGGAGCGAATGATGACCACGGAGCCTTCATCGCGGAGAGCCGTTTTGGGGTCGCCGGCCAGCCACTCCAAGTCAAAAATTTCAAAAAACGAAGGCTCCGTGAAAAAAGCCACGCTGGGGTCTTTTCTCAAAAATTTCTTCGGCGGCGTACCGTCTTCGGCTCCCGGCACAGAGATACTGGGCCAAAATTCGCGCATTCTGGCCACCTGCGTCAGTTCCGGCACGGCATCCGGGATGGCAAACATGGCGGGGATGGGCACGCAGGGGTTCCAGGATTCGCCTTCGGAGCTTTGGCTTTGCGTCACCACGCGCACGATGCGGTCGTAGCGGCTGAAGTTTTTATTGTAGCCCAATTCGTATCGCACCACCTGAAAAATAAGGAGCACGGCGGCAATACCCAGCCCCAGTCCCAGAATGTTGATGCCGGCATACACCTTGTTGCGGGCCATCGAACGCAGAATGAATTTGAATTGCATCTCTTTGAATTTTAAACATTTAACCTTGCCACCCCTGCATCATCTCGCACAAACCCATCCTCCAATTGGATCAATCGCGTGCCGTATTGCGCATTTTTTTCGTTGTGCGTCACCTGAATGATGGTCATGCCCTCGCGGTGCAATTGGGCAAACAACTCCATAATCGTCTCGCCCTGAGAAGAATGCAGGTTGCCCGTCGGTTCGTCGGCCAGCAGCAGTTTGGGTTTGCCGATGATGGCCCGCGCCACGCCTACGAGTTGTTGCTGCCCGCCCGACAACTGCGCCGGAAACAGGTCTTTTTTGGCCACCATGTTGAATCGGTCGAGCACATCGGCGATCATGGCTTTGCGTTCAGCCGACTTGATGCCCCGGTACAGCAGCGGCGTTTCGATGTTTTCATACACCGTCAGCTCGTCAATGAGGTGGTACGCCTGAAACACAAAACCGATGTAGTGCTTGTGCAGCTCCGAGCGCCGTTTCTCATTGAACCGATGCACCGGCTCGTCGAAGAAAAGGTACTCGCCCGCATCCGGCTGATCGAGCATGCCGAGGATGTTGAGCAGCGTGGATTTGCCCGATCCGCTCGGCCCCATGATGGTCACAAACTCGCCCTCCGACACCTTCAGGTTGATGTCGCGCAGTACCCAGGTGGTCAGCGGTCCGGTTTTGTAAAACCGCTCTATATTCTTGATTGACAGCATCTTGTTTTTTATTTTTCAAACCCTGAAACCCAACTCGCAGCTCGTGCCATGCCTGTGGCGTGGTCGCAGCTTACAGCCGCTCCCACCTGCCTCACAAATACTGCCTGATCACATTCTCCGTCACCACCTGCCCGTCGAGCATGCGGATGATGCGGTTGCCGAACTCCGCGCAATACTGCGAGTGCGTCACCATGAGGATGGTCGTACCCTCGGCGTTCAGGTCGGCCAAGATTTTCATCACTTCGTCGCCGTTTTGGCTGTCCAGATTGCCCGTAGGTTCGTCGGCGAGGATGAGTTTGGGCTTGTTCACCACGGCCCGCGCCACAGCTACGCGCTGTTGTTGCCCGCCGGAGAGCTGCTGCGGAAAGTGATTGCGCCGGTGCATGATGTTCATGCCTTCCATGAGTTCTTCCACGCGCTTTTTGCGCTGGGCAGCCGGCACTTTCGTGTAGAGCATCGGCAATTCAATGTTCTCATACACAGTGAGTTCGTCTATGAGATTGAAGCTCTGAAAGACGAAGCCGAGATTGTGTTTGCGCACGTCGGAGCGCTTGCGTTCGGGCAGTTTGCCGATCTCTTCGCCGTTGAAAAAATACTCGCCGGAACTCGGGCTGTCTATCATGCCCAGCACATTGAGCAGCGTGGACTTGCCGCAACCCGAGGGGCCCATCACGGCCACAAACTCGCCCTCGGCGATGGACACGTCCACGGCATTGAGCGCAGTGGTTTGCACCTCATCCGTGCGGTAAACTTTGACTAATTTGTTGGTTCGTATCATTTTATGCTTGTTTTTTTATCAATTGTCCCAACCTGAAACCACGACTGTCGTCGCGGCGCGGCGCGGAATTTTTGAACGCGAATAATGCGAATCAGCGCGAATTTCCGCGAACGAGAGGGAAACCCGAAACCTTGAACCCGCCTTCGCTAAGGCTACGGCGGATGAAACCCGAAACCTTGAATCCGAAACCTTGAACGCGAATCAACGCGAAACACGCGAAATCCCGCGAACGAGAGGGAAACCCGAAACCTTGAACTCGAAACCTTGAACTCGAAACCTACTTCAACAGGAGCACATCCTTATCCCCAAACGCATCGTAGCCCGAAGTAATGACCACATCGCCCGGCTGCAAGCCGCTGAGTACCTCGTAGAAATTGGGATTTTGCCGACCCAACTGCACCGATTTTTTCACCGCATTGCCCTCCTTGTTCAGCACATACACCCAGCGGCCCGCCGTTTTCTGGTAAAAACCGCCCCGCGCCAGCAAAGTGGCCTGTTCTTCGGCGCTCAATTCCAGCTTCACCGAGAGCGTTTGTCCGCGTTTGATGGCCGCCGGAAATTCCCCCACGAACAACATGTCCGCCTCGAAATTGCCGCCCACTACCTGCGGGTATATCTTCTTGATTTTGAGCGTGTATTGCTTCCCGGCAAACGTAAATGTGCCCACCTGATCGGGGAATACCCGCGAGATATAAAACTCGTCTATCCGCACCCGGATTTTGAAATTGCTCAGGTCGTCTATCTGCGCTATCTGCACGCCCCGACTGATGGACTCGCCCAGTTCGGTGTTCAAGCCGGAGAGCTGCCCTTCGATGGGCGCTTTCACCACGAGATTTTCAAGGCTCTGTTTGGCGATGTCCAAGTTGCGGCGCATCAGGTCCAGCGAGTTTTCCATTTGCCGTTCCTGGATGAGCGCCGAGAGGCTGTCTTTTTGTATGGTTTTGAGCAACAGCGATTTGCGCCGAAGCAGGTTGTTGTAGTCTTCCTGCATTTCGTCCACTTCCACTTTCGATACGGCGCCGCCCTGTTGCAGGGTTTTGTTGCGTTGCAGGCGTTGGCCGGTCAGTCCGATGCGGTACTCGATGTCGAGCAGGGTTTCGCGGAGATTGAGGCTCTGCTGATCGCGGAGCAGGCTCATGTTCTGGATTTGGTTGATCTGATTGACGATGCTGCCTTCCTGATTGAGGTAGTTCAGTTGGAGGTCGGTATTGCTGAGGCGCAAAATCGCTTGTCCGGCAGTCACCATAGCGCCGTCTTCCACAAAACGCTCCTCCACCTTGCCGCCCTCATTGGCCGCCAGCACCACGTTGCGAATGGGCAGCGCAATGCCGGTAACGGGAATGAATTCCTGAAATTCGCCGCGCCGCACGGTGTCCAACAGGAGGCGTTCGGAGGCCACGTTGAGTTTGGCGCCGCCGGTATCGCGCAGCAGGGCCGTTGCCAGCCAGGCCGCTGCTCCGAGGCCGATGAGAAGGATGGCAATGCGTTGCCAGGTCCAGGTACGTTTTTCAATTTTCTGATCCATGCTGTTGATATGTCAGATGTTGTGCCAAAAATGCAAACATCTGAAAAACAGCGGAATAAAAAAACGGCCCCTTCAAAAAAGTGTTCGATTCCGGACAGCAGGTGTGCGGTTTTGCGGACAATGGCGCGAGTTTTGGGGCGGGCGAGAGGGTTTATGAGACAACGAAATAGTGGTAGCGGGGACGGAGGTCATGCTACCAGCGATGGTGTTTTTTTAGATTATGTGACGAACGGCGCCGCTGCCGAAGTGCCCACGTTTAGGAGGCATGACAGGCGGTGGATTGTTGGGCGATTTTATTTGTCCAAACCAAGTCTTGCAGCAATTCCCTGAACTTCTACAATGGAAAGCCCCGTGATTTCAGCGGCAAATTCAATGGTTGCTCCTTTACGCAATATGTTTTCGGCAATTTCTTCATCTCTACTTTTCAGGGCCTCATTTACCGCCGTTGTAATTTCTAAGTTCACCGTCTCCACAAAACTCGCATCGCTGCGTTGCGCTTCCATGTAACGGTCATATTCCTTTCGGTCGGCGGGTGCTAATTTCAGAATGTCGAGTTTTTGGCCGGCGGCTTTCAAGCCTTTTGCGGTGAATTCGTCTTTAATTTCAGCCGTTTTCAGGAAGTATATCCACTCATCAAGCGTATCCTTGGCAACTTCATTGAAGCGGTTGGTTTTGATCACATAGTATTCCGGGTACAAGTCAGATACAGAAGTCTTTTTGAAAAGTTCTTTCTGCTTTTCGGACAGTTCAAGCTCGTGATTGCTGTGGATGCCGATAAATGTAGTGGTGCCGTGATGCACATAATCATCCCCTTGACCGAGATCAAAATAGACGATGTTCACAGAATACACTTTTTTGACTTTGGAGTATGGCTGTCCCTCGGCGATATGTTCCACAATGACTTTGGCCGTGCCGTAAAGCATTCGCTGGAAGTAATCGGCCTCGCGGGTGTTTTGGATTTCAACGATGACCAATTCGCCCGTTTGATTCTCCACGAGGATATCCACCCGATTGAACTTGTCGTCCTCGGTTGCTTTATTTCCTTCGCTTTCAAGGATTTGCTTTATTTTGAAATCCTCACGCAGCAGTTCCGTAAGCAACCGGTGAACCGCATCTATTGCAGCACCTTACTACATCCGATCTTTGTGGTGTCAAAAATCGGAAAAAATGGAGAGGGGAATGCCAAACCGATGCGGGAGCGGATAGAGGATTTGAACCAACTGATGAGAGGATGGGTCAATTACTT
>ERZ761609.160-NODE-160-length-93178-cov-44.746829_pt1 | contig 93178 bp, 92 predicted proteins | sample MGYA00511163_ERZ761609 | MGnify/ENA primary metagenome ERZ761609 (study PRJEB28899, sample SAMN02445070) | bioreactor sludge metagenome | biome: EBPR sludge | place: Australia: Brisbane, Thorneside Wastewater Treatment Plant | collected 2011-12-16 ...
AGCTAACCCGCAAGCTGGGATTTTGTCAATAGCGGTTTAATGCGATTACCCTACATACACGCTGAAATGGCATTGACAGCCTGTGCCCCGAAGCGCTATTATGCGCCCCTCTCGGCTATGTAGCTCAGTTGGTTAGAGCACATCACTCATAATGATGGGGTCACTAGTTCGAATCTAGTCATAGCCACCATAAGACAGTTTCATGCAGTGTCATGAAGTCCCAAAAAGCCCTTGCAGGCCGCAATCTGCAAGGGCTTTTTTGTCGCATGGTATCCCATGTTGTCCCACTGAGTCCCAAGAAATTGTTGGTAATATTGATGGTATCTCTGCAATCAAAGTTACGAGATACCACCAATGAGTGAAAAACTGATGTCGCGTCCCGTATGATCATAATCTCTATAGACTTTGTGAGTGAAGTCATATATCGGAAGCCACGTCGTTGCACGTGGCTTTTTTGTATCCACGGTTTATATCCCGAAAAAATCAAATAGTCGCAGCCATTTTGGGGTGTATTCCTCAATCATTCGTATTATGATGCGAGTCTTTTCCTTACGCCTTAGCGATTTACGGAGATTAGTGTGGAACTGACCGGAGCCGAAATATTCGTCGAGTGTCTCAAGGCAGAAGGGGTTGATACCATCTTTGGTTATCCGGGTGGAGCTGTCCTATTTATTTATGACGAGCTCTACAAACAACAGGATAAAGTCAACCATATTCTGGTAAGACATGAGCAGGGGGCTGTACATGCAGCCGAGGGTTACGCGAAAGCAACCAACAAGCCAGGAGTGGCACTGGTAACATCAGGCCCTGGTGCAACCAATGCCGTGACCGGTATTGCGGATGCTTACATGGATTCTGTGCCGCTGGTGGTGTTCACCGGGCAGGTTCCACGTCACCTGATTGGAAATGATGCTTTCCAGGAAGTGGACATCGTGGGCATTACACGCCCATGCGTCAAACACAACTTCCTCGTGACTGACGTAAGGGATTTGGCTTCTACTATCAAGAAAGCCTTTTATATAGCTAGTACAGGCCGTCCTGGTCCGGTGCTGGTGGATATTCCCAAAGACATTACCACCGCACGTTGTGAGTTCCATTACCCCAATGAAATCACCATGCGTTCCTACAACCCGACCTACAAGGGCAACAAACGTCAGGTTCGCCGTGCGATTGACCTGATGCTGGAAGCCAAACGCCCGGTACTGTATACCGGTGGTGGGGTTGTGTTGTCTGGTGCAGCGCACGAGCTGACTGAGTTTACCCGAGAACTGGGTTTCCCGATCACGGAAACACTGATGGGCTTGGGTGCGTTCCCGTCGATGGACAAACAATTCGTCGGCATGTTGGGAATGCACGGTACGTATGAAGCGAATAACGCCATGCACCATGCTGATCTGGTCATTGCCATTGGGGCGCGTTTTGATGACCGTGTAACCGGCAATATCGAAAAATTCTGCCCGTATGCCAAGATTATCCACGTTGATATTGACCCGGCCTCCATTTCCAAAAACGTCAAGGTGGATGTGCCGATCGTTGGTGATGTCAAGCACGTCATTATTGACCTGCTGGAAGAATTGCGCAGCCGTGAGGAACGCCCGGATGCATCTGCTTTGGCTGACTGGTGGAAACAGATTGGTGAATGGCGCAAAGCTGATTGCCTGAAATATAATCAGGACATGAATGCCGAAATCCGTGCCCAGTTCGTCATTGAAAAATTCTGGGAGTTGACCAGCGGCGATGCCTATATCTGTTCTGACGTAGGTCAACACCAGATGTGGGCAGCACAATATTACAGGTTCAACAAGCCGAATCGCTGGATCAACTCCGGTGGTTTGGGCACGATGGGTTTTGGTCTGCCTGCCGCAATGGGCGTGCAAATGGCATTTCCTGAAGAGACCGTTGCCTGCGTCACGGGTGATGGCAGTATCCAGATGTGTATCCAGGAGCTGGCTACCTGTACGCAATACCACTTGCCGATCAAGATACTGTGCTTGAACAATGGGTATCTGGGCATGGTGCGTCAGTGGCAGGAATTCTTCTACCAGAAGCGTTACGCCTCGTCCTATATGGATGCACTGCCTGATTTCGTTAAACTGGCGGAGGCTTATGGTCATGTCGGGATGCGTATTGAAAAGCCAAGTGATGTAGAAGGCGCATTGAAAGAATCGCTGATCATGAAAGACCGTCTGGTATTCATGGACTTCATCACCATGCAGGAAAATAACGTGTATCCGATGGTTCCTGCCGGTGCAGGTCACAACGAAATGATTCTGGTATAGGTGACAAAATGCGGCATGTAATTTCCATTCTGATGGAGAATGAAGCGGGCGCGTTGTCGCGTGTTGCTGGATTGTTCTCCGCTCGTGGCTACAATATTGAATCATTGACGGTTGCACCCACTGATGATGCAACCCTTTCCCGCATGACGCTGGTGACTCGCGGCAGTGATGAAATCGTCGAACAGATCGTCAAGCAGTTGCACAAACTGATTGATGTGGTGAAGGTGATGGATCTTGCCCAGTTCTCGCATATTGAGCGTGAAATGATGTTCATCAAGGTGGCTGTCGACAAAAATTCTGCTTGTGAAGCGGTCAAGCGTCTCTCAGACATTTTCCGGGGCAATATCATTGATGTGACTGACAAGATGTACACCATTGAATTGACCGGCGACCGCAGCAAACTGGATGCGTTTGTGAATGCCCTGAAAGACTTCCGCATTGTTGAAGTAGTGCGTTCCGGCAGCATGGGTATTGCGCGTGGCGAATCTTCTTTACGTGTTTAACAAATATTTGATTGTATTAAGGTATTACATAAATGGCACTGAACATTTACTACGATAAAGACACTGATCTTTCCATCATTCGTGGCAAAAAGGTTTCCATCATTGGTTATGGTTCCCAAGGACATGCACATGCTTGCAACCTGAAGGATTCCGGTGTGGATGTTACGGTTGGCCTGCGCTTGAATTCTCCATCTGTTGCCAAGGCACAGAATGCTGGTTTGAAAGTGGCTGCGGTGGCTGATGCAGTGGCTTCCGCCGATGTGGTCATGATCCTGACCCCGGATGAGTTCCAGTCCCAGTTGTATCGCAACGAAATCGAACCAAACCTGAAGCAGGGTGCAACGCTGGCATTTGCCCATGGTTTCGCCATCCACTACAACCAGATCGTGCCGCGTGCGGATCTGGATGTCATCATGATTGCGCCTAAAGCACCAGGTCACACCGTGCGTAACGAATATGTTAGGGGTGGTGGTATTCCTGACCTGATTGCTATCCAGCAGAATGCTTCCGGTCAGGCCAAAGAACTGGCATTGTCTTACGCTTCTGCCATCGGTGGTGGTCGTACCGGCATTATCGAAACCACGTTCAAGGATGAAACTGAAACCGACTTGTTCGGCGAACAGGCTGTCCTGTGCGGTGGTGCGGTTGAACTGGTCAAGGCAGGTTTCGAGACACTGGTGGAAGCCGGTTACGCGCCGGAAATGGCTTATTTCGAGTGCTTGCACGAGCTGAAACTGATTGTAGACCTGATGTACGAAGGCGGTATCGCCAATATGAACTACTCCATCTCCAACAACGCGGAGTATGGCGAGTATGTGACTGGCCCTGAGGTCATTAACGAACAGTCCCGCGCAGCCATGCGCAATGCCCTGAAGCGCATTCAGAACGGTGAATACGCCAAGATGTTCGTCACTGAAGGTGCGATGGGCTACCCGTCCATGACCGCATACCGCCGCAACAACGCAGCTCACCCGATCGAAATTACTGGCGGCAAGCTGCGTGCGATGATGCCTTGGATTCAGAAGATCGTCGACAAGTCCAAGAACTAATCCGGTTCTGCTTGATGGCTATGACAAGGGGTACGTTTTGCGTACCCCTTTTTTTATCAGTGTATTACCGAATAGCCGCGCAGGCGGTGGGCAAACTTTTCCAGAGCGCTGATGCCGGTTTGTTCGGCGGCACTGATCCATTCCTGAATGGCCTCCAGACGTGCTTCCTGGCTTATGGTCGTGCGTTCCCACAATTGGTACAGGCGCTGTTGGAACTGGTAGACGGTCTGGATCGTCTGGCTTTCTGCCAGAATGACTTGATGGCGCAATTCTGCCTTGGTCACGGGTTTGATAACCTGGCGTGCAAAGTTGGAGAGCACTTGCAAGCGATTGCCCAGAATGGCACTGACCGTATCGGAATCCGCCACCTGTTTGTTGGGATTGATGCGCAGGCGGGGAGCCAGTTTGCGTACTTTCGCCATGTGCAGGGTTTCAAGGACACGGATATAGAACCAGCCGATGTCAAATTCATACCAGCGGTTGGAAAGCCGTGCCGAGGAAGCAAAGGCATGGTGGTTGTTATGCAGTTCTTCCCCGCCAATCAGGATGCCGATAGGGGAAATGTTGGTGGATGCATCTGTGGTATTCCAGTTGCGATAACCCCAGAAATGCGCCAGCCCGTTGATGACACCGGCTGCCCAAAATGGAATCCATACCATTTGTACCAGCCATACCAGTATGCCAGGCAAGCCAAACAGCAGCAGATCAATGGTTAGCATCAGGGTGATGCCTAGCCAGGGGTAGGGCGTATACAAGTGGCGTTCCAGCCAGTCATCAGGTGTGCCTTTGCCGTATTTTTCCAGGGTCTCCTGGTTTTTGCTTTCCTGACGGTATAGCCATGCACCCAGCCACAGGACAGTGTGCAAGCCACGGGTTTTGGGGCTGTGTGGGTCGTCTGCTGTTTCGCATTTGGCGTGGTGTTTACGGTGAATGGCGACCCATTCACGTGTGACCATGCCGGTAGTCAGCCAAAGCCAGAAGCGGAAAAAGTGTGAAGGAATTGCGCCCAAATCCAAGGCGCGGTGTGCCTGGGTGCGATGTAAAAAAATCGTAACGGCTGCAATGGTGATGTGTGTCAATCCCAGTGTAACCAGTACCAGTTGCCATGCAGGCAAGTCCGACCATAAACCCATGCAATACCTCCCCTTAACCAGCAGTTGTGACACAGGGTACTTTACTCCGGGTCTGTACCCTATGTATACAGCGCCCGAAATTCAGGTTTGTCTACAGTAAAGTGTTGCCAAGGTGCTATATTTTCTTTTCTTATGTAGCGGCAGGTTGGTGCGTTTGTCCTGGATAGGCACGAATCTTGCTACCCATGAATAACAACAAGGCGTGCAAGTTTTTTCAGGCTTGCTGCTGATAATATTGATCTTGTCGACCCGGAAATTTATATGAAAACAGAATGGAATCAATATGATCCCGGTTCGTTGTACGACGAACTGATTGCAGCCAAACACCAACCGCGTGAAGCCAGTTTCCGCTTGGTAGAGTACCTGCGCCACCTCACCCCTGACCGGTTCCGCCAGTGTGTGCAGGAATCGGAAGCCGTTATTCGGGAAATGGGTATCACTTTCACAGTTTATAGTGATGCAGGCAACATTGACCGTGCTTGGCCGTTTGACATTATTCCGCGCATTATCCCCGCCAAGGAGTGGGACTGCACTGAAATGGGGCTGAAGCAACGCATCCGTGCCCTCAACAGGTTCATTCAGGACATCTACAACGGTGCACACATCATCAAGGATGGTGTTATCCCGGCAGATGTGGTGCTGCAATCCAAAGGCTACCGTGAAGCCTGCCTCGGTATGACGCCCCCGCATGGTGTGTGGGCAAACATTTGTGGCTCCGATTTGGTGCGTCACAGCGATGGGGTGATGTACGTGCTGGAAGACAACCTGCGTGTGCCTTCCGGCGTGGCATACATGCTGGAAAACCGCAACATTACCAAGCGCGTATTGCCGGAGATTTTCAATACCCTGCCGATTCGCCCGGTCAGCGATTACCCTGCGCATTTGTACGAAATGCTGGCTTCTCTGCGCCCGGATCTGGACGACCCGACCATTGCATTGATGACTCCCGGTATTTACAACTCTGCTTACTTTGAACATGCCTTCCTTGCCCGGCAAGCCGGTCTGGTATTGCTGGAAGGAGCGGATTTGAGCATCGGTAAAGATGGTTACGTCTACATGAAAACCATCAAGGGTCTGGAACGGGTCGATGTGATCTATCGCCGTATTGATGACGAGTTCATCGACCCGGAAGTGTTCCACCCTGATTCAATGCTTGGCGTTCCCGGTATCATGCGTGCATGGAAAGAGGGCAAGATTGCCATCGCCAATGCACCGGGATGCGGCGTTGCCGACGACAAGGTGATTTACGCCTACGTACCCGACATGATCCGCTACTACCTCGGTGAAGAACCGACCCTGCCCAACGTGCCCACCTACGTGTGTCGCCGTCAGGAAGACCGCGACTACGTGCTGGAACACCTTGCCGAGCTGGTGGTGAAACCTGCTAACGAATCTGGTGGTTATGGCATGTTGGTAGGGCCACATTCCACCCCGGAAAAGGTCGAGGAATTCCGCCACCTGATTCAGGAAAATCCCAACAACTATATTGCCCAGCCGACCTTGAGCCTATCCGTTACGCCCACCGCTTGTGAAATACAAGCCAACCCGGCGGAACAACGCCGCGCAGATGACCCGCAAACCCGCATCAGGATTGCACCGCGTCATGTTGATTTGCGCCCTTTCATTCTCAGTGGCAAGGATATTTTCGTCACCCCCGGTGGCTTGACCCGTGTAGCGCTGGTGGAAGGTTCATTGGTGGTCAATTCATCACAAGGCGGTGGCAGCAAAGACACCTGGATTGTGGGCGACGTACTGGAGGGGGAGGAAATCTGATGTTATCCCGTGTAGCTGAACGAGTTTACTGGATGGCGCGTTATCTGGAACGTGCCGAAAAAACCGCCCGATTGATCAATGTGCATACCGCGTTGCTGATGGATTTGCCGGGGCGCATGGAAATCAACTGGTATACCCTGATCCGCCTGTTCAATGCTGATAGCCTGTTTCGGGAGCATTACCAGCGTGGTGATGAAACCAGCATCATGCTGTTCCTGATTGCTGACCGTAACAACCCGGCATCGTTGGCAAGTTCGCTGGCAAATGTGCGTGAAAACGTGCGCACTTCGCTGGATGTGTTGCCGGAAGAAATCTGGGAACAAGCTAACCAGATCCACTTGCTGATGACTGATAGCCTGCCGCGTATCGCTGACCGTTACAACCGGCAGATTTTCCTGCGCGAAGTGATGAAGCATTGCCAGTGCATTCGGGGTGCATTGGATAGCCACATGAGCCGCGATCACAGCTTCGATTTCATGCAAATCGGCAAGCATCTGGAACGTGCCGACATGAGCAGCCGGATTCTGGAAATGACCTCGCTGCTGCTGTCTGAAGGGCGCAGTGACACCTTGCGCAAATACGATGGCATTGTCTGGACAAATTTGCTGCAAGCCCTGAGTGCGCGGCAAATGTATTTGCAGCACATCCATTCGCGGGTGGAAGGGCAACGGGTGATGCGCTTTTTGCTCAACGACGATGTATTTCCCGGTTCCATTGGCTACTGCCTGTCAGCCATGGGGCGGCGGATGCGCTACCTGCCTGATCCCGAACTTGCCGCGACGATGGCACAACGCATTTTTGAGCATCTGCAAGCGCACGACCTCAGCACGATTCCGGCGGAACAGGTGCACACCTTGATGGATTACTTGCAGGTTGAGCTGGGGGTGTTACATGGCGAAATCGCCAAAACGTGGTTTTACCCCGACCACGTAGGCCAACAGCAATCACAAGGATAAGGGCTTTATAATGAGTATTCATGTCGCTTTAAACCATTACACCGGGTACAAATTTGACCGCCCGGTCAGCCTGTCACCACATGTGGTGCGGCTACGCCCGGCGGTGCATTCGCGCACCCCGATTCTGGCGTATTCTCTGAAGATCAAGCCGGAAAAGCATTACATCAACTGGCAGCAAGACCCGTTCGGTAACTGGCTGGCACGCTTGGTCTTCCCCGAAAAAACCACCGAATTCAGCGTGGAAGTCGATGTGGTCGCCGATATGGTGCGCATCAACCCGTTCGATTTCTTTTTGGAAGAGTATGCGCAGCAATACCCATTCAAATACGATGCAACCCTGCAAAAAGAGCTGGTTCCGTATCTGGAGGTGATGGAAGACGGCGAGTTGCTGCAAGAATGGCTGAAGGGTGTAGATTTCAAGCAGCCGAATACCGTGCTGTTTCTGGTGGCGATCAATAGCCGCTTGCAGGGGGATATTGGTTACAACATCCGCCTCGAACCGGGGGTGCAATCGTGTAAGGAAACCCTAACCAAGAAAACCGGGTCATGCCGCGATTCGGCGTGGTTGCTGGTGCAGATTTTGCGGCACTTGGGGCTGGCAGCGCGGTTTGTGTCCGGTTATCTGGTGCAATTGACGGCGGATGAAAAAGCCTTGGATGGCCCTAGCGGCCCGGAAGCCGATTTCACCGACTTGCACGCTTGGACAGAAGTGTACCTGCCGGGTGCAGGTTGGGTGGGGCTTGATCCGACTTCCGGTTTGTTTGCGGGCGAAGGGCATATCCCGTTGGCGTGTACCCCGTCACCCAGCAGTGCCGCACCGATTGATGGTTTTACCGACAAGTGCGAAGTCGAATTCGATTTCCACAACAAGGTGAGCCGCATCCTCGAAGACCCGCGTGTCACCAAGCCGTATTCGGATGAGCAATGGGCGGATGTGTTGGCACTGGGTAATCAGGTCGAAGCCGATTTGGTGCGTGGCGATGTGCGCCTGACGATGGGCGGCGAGCCGACGTTTGTGTCCATCGACGATATGGATGGCGCAGAATGGAACACGGCGGCGTTGGGCGAACACAAGCGCGAACGGGCGGGTGTGCTGTTACGGCGGATGCAGAAGGTATTTGCGCCGGGCAGTGTGTTGCAGTTTGGGCAGGGGAAATGGTATCCGGGTGAACCGTTCCCGCGTTGGGCCTTGGGTTGTTTCTGGCGACCGGATGGTTTGCCAGTGTGGAAAGACCAGAGTCTGGTGGCAGATGACCAGAAGGATTATGGCTACGGCGATACCCACGCCAGATTGTTTGCCGAAGCGGTTTGCACCAAGCTGGCATTGAACAAAAAGTACCTCGTGCCGGGTTATGAAGACCGCTTGTATTATTTGTGGAAAGAGGCGAACCAGCCCGCGAATGTGGATTGGTTGACCCTGAGCCTGCGTGATAGCAAGCACCGCAATGATTTGGTGATGGCGTTACAGCGCGGTTTGGATGTGCCAACGGGTTACGCGCTGCCCTTGCGTTGGGATGATGCGGCGAAAAGCTGGGCGAGTGCGCAGTGGGAATTCCGCCGTCAGGAGATGTATTTGATCCCCGGCAATTCGCCTATGGGTTTCCGTTTGCCGCTGGATAGTTTGCCGTGGACGGCTGAGGATGAGCGCGAAGTCGAGGCACAGCCTTGCCCGTTGGCCGATCGCCCGCCGTTGGCGGATTTCCACGGCGAAGTGGAGCAGCGTTACAGCGCGTATGTCGCGCCGCTTGAGCCAACCTTGCAACACGCGGATGCGACCAAGGCGATGGTGAAGGAGTGGCGCGAAGTACCGCGTACCACCTTGTGTGTGCAGGCGCGGGAAGGGCGTTTGCATGTGTTCCTGCCGCCGTTGCATTTCCTAGAGCATTATCTGGATTTGGTGGCAACCATTGAAACCACTGCCGCTGAATTGCAGATGCCGATTTTGCTGGAAGGTTACGAGCCGCCGTCTGATCCGCGTTTGAAGTCGTTTAAGGTCACGCCTGATCCAGGTGTTATCGAGGTGAATATTCATCCAGCGAAGACGTGGGTTGAGTTGGTTCACAATACCGAAGTGCTGTACGAAGAGGCGCGGTTGTCGCGGCTGGGTGCGGAAAAATTCATGCTGGATGGGCGGCATACCGGCACGGGTGGCGGCAATCACGTCACGCTGGGTGGGGCTACGCCGAGTGATAGCCCGTTCTTGCGCCAGCCGGATGTGTTACGCAGTTTGTTGACGTTCTGGCAGCACCATCCGGGGCTTTCGTACCTATTCTCTGGCATGTTTATTGGCCCGACCAGTCAGGCTCCACGGGTGGATGAGGCACGCGATGAGAGTTTGTATGAGTTGGAAATTGCCTTCCAGCAAATGCCGCAGGGTCACAACGACCAGCCGTGGTTGGTTGACCGTTTGTTGCGTAACTTACTGATCGACATTACCGGCAATACGCATCGGGCAGAGTTCTGCATCGACAAGCTGTATTCGCCGGATTCTTTCAGTGGGCGTCAGGGTTTGCTGGAATTCCGGGGCTTTGAAATGCCGCCCCATGCGCGGATGTCATTGGTACAGATGTTGCTAATCCGTACCCTGATGGTGCGTTTCTGGAATACGCCGTATGCGCATCGCTTGGTGCGTTGGGGTACGGCATTGCACGACCGTTTCATGCTGCCGCATTACGTGTGGGAAGACATGAAGGATGTGTGCGCGGACTTGCAGGCGGCGGGGTATCCGTTCCAGTTGGAGTGGCTTGCGCCGTTCCACGAGTTCCGTTTCCCGGTGTATGGGCGGGTGCAGTATTGCGGTATTGAGCTGGAATTGCGGGCGGCGTTAGAACCGTGGAATGTGTTGGGCGAGGAATTGAGCAGCCAGGGCACGGCGCGGTTTGTGGATTCGTCGCTGGAACGGGTGCAGGTGAAAATCAATGGTCTGACCGATTCGCGCTATGTGGTGGCGTGTAATGGGCGGCGTGTGCCGATGAAGGCGACCGGTGTGCAGGGTGAGTATGTGGCGGGGGTGCGGTTCCGCGCCTGGCAGCCGCCTTCCGCGTTGCATCCGACGATTGGGATTCATGCGCCGCTGGTGTTTGACATTATTGATACCTGGAATGGGCGTTCGGTGGGTGGTTGCACTTACCATGTGTCGCATCCGGGTGGGCGCAATTCCGAGATCTTCCCGGTGAATGCGTATGAGGCGGAAAGTCGGCGCTTCTCGCGTTTCCGTGAGGAACATACACCGGGTGTGATTGAGCCGAAGTTCTTGTCGGAAGCCACGCGGGCGTTCTATGAGCATGGGGCGAAGCCGCAGCCAATGAGTCCGCCGCTGGAAGAGGTGAATGCGGATTATCCGTATACGCTGGATTTACGGCGTTCGTAAGAAAGAAACCCCTCCTAACCTCCCCTTGTCAGGGGAGGGACAGGATTGTGCAACTGCCGATCATGCCACCGACCCAACACCACCAGCGCAACCACAGCCCCCAGCAACGCCAGTGCCATATCGGATTGCGTATCCCACACATAGCCTTGCGTACCCAAAAACGCTTCAGCCGATTCGCCTGAAAATTCCGCGACCGCCCACTCAATCAACTCGTAGAGTGCACTGAATGCCAGACAGAAACTCACAATGAAGAAATTCATCCAGCCGCGCCCGTTAATGATGGCTTTGCGGATGATGATTTCGCGGGCAATCATCGCGGGCACGAAACCTTGCACAAAATGCCCCACTTTGTCGTAATTGTTGCGCTCAAAGCCGAACCATTCCTTGAACCAGTCAAACAGCGGCACTTCCGCGTAGGTGTAGTGCCCACCCACCATCAAAATGATGCAGTGGAACAGGATCAGCACGTACACCAGCGGCGTGAGAGGAAATGACCTGTAAGTAAACGCCAGCACCACGATCCCAAGCAGTGCAGGCGCAACCTCCAGAAACCATGTGAAGTAGTCTTTTGGGTGGATGCCTGACCAGAGGAGTACAGCAGCAAAAATAGCGAGCCAAAGTGTTTTTAACATGCGTTGCGGGTGTCCTGTTGGTTAGTCTGCGGGTGGATCATAGCGCGGCGAGTGTCACAACAAGTTGTTGTATGGTCTTTTCACCCTGAGCCGACATACAATGCAGTCATCATTCATCATAGCCAACCAACAATCCATTGCCAAAGGTGAACCGATGAAACCTGAACATGAAGCCATCGTCATCAAAGCCCGCAAGAATGCGGAAGAGCGTGCCAAAGGCTACCGCGAACTGGCGCTGAAAATGTACCCATGGGTCTGTGGGCGTTGCGGGCGCGAATTCAACCACGCCAACCTGCGTGAACTGACCGTGCATCACCGCAATCACGACCATGACCATAATCCGCCAGATGGCAGCAACTGGGAGTTGTTGTGCCTGTATTGCCACGACTATGAGCACCAGAAACTGCTGGAAGCCGCTTATGGCGGATCAGCCGGAACGCAAGGGCTAGCAGCAGCTACCCATAATCCGTTCGCCGACCTGAAAGAAAAGTTGAAAAAGAAATAGTGTCTGACGCAGCAAGTGGTTTTCGGCTCAATTAGCTCGTCCATCCTGCCTGATGGTTTGTGCCCTTTGCAGGGTGATTCGATGTGTTAAACTGCAACGCAACATTTGCCAGCCCCGGAGCCAATGCCATGAGCAGCACCAAACCCGTTTCCCGTGTGACCGTCACCACTTTGCGCAAAATGAAGCGCGAAGGGGAAAAAATTGTCATGCTGACAGCTTACGATGCCAGTTTCGGCAAGGTGCTGGATGCACAGGGTGTCGATGTGATTCTGGTCGGGGATTCCCTCGGCATGGTTATCCAGGGGCATGAAACCACCGTGCCCGTGACCGTGGATGACATGGCATACCATACTCGCGCGGTCAGCCGCGTCTGCCAACGGGCGCTGGTGATCGGTGATTTGCCTTTCATGAGTTATACCTCGCCGGATATGGCGCTACGCAACAGCGCCCGCCTGATGCAGGAAAGCGGCGCACACATGGTGAAACTGGAAGGCGGCGCACCTCAGGTAGCAACTGTTGCCCAGCTTGCCCATCATGGCGTGCCAGTTTGCGCCCATCTTGGCTTGCAGCCACAATCCGTCTACAAGCTCGGCGGTTATCGGGTGCAAGGGCGTGATGAGGCTGTTGCCAGACAGATGATTGCCGATGCCAAAGCCTTGCAGGAGGCAGGAGCCGACTTGCTGGTGCTGGAGTGTGTGCCGGTGACGCTGGCGGAACAGATTACCCAGGAGCTGGAAATCCCTACCATTGGTATTGGGGCAGGACGTGCCTGTGACGGGCAGGTATTGGTACTGCATGACATGCTGGGCGTTTCCCCGCGTGCACCAAAGTTTTCCAAAGACTTTATTGGCGCTGGCTCAACCATTCCACAGGCTGTGGCTGCTTATGTGCAGTCAGTCAAAGCCGGAACATTCCCTGAAGACCAGCACTGCTTCTTTTAAAAAGGTCACATCATGCTCATCGTCGAAGACATTCAAGCCCTGCGTGCCCAAATCAAAACCTGGCGCAGGGCAGGTGAAACCATTGCGTTTGTACCTACTATGGGCAACCTGCATGACGGGCATGTGGCTCTGGTCAAGCGGGCGCAGGAGTTGGGCAGCAAGGTGGTGGCTTCCATCTTTGTCAATCCCACCCAGTTTGATCGTAAGGAAGATCTCGCTGCTTATCCACGCACGCTGACAGAAGATTGCCAGCACTTGCAAGCGGTTGGCACTGACATGGTGTTCACCCCAACGCCTACACTCATGTATCCCGGTGGAGGGCTGGCGACCAGGGTGGAAGTGCCCGGTATCAGTCAGTTGTTGGAGGGTGCTTCGCGTCCCGGTCACTTTACTGGTGTATCTACGGTGGTTTGCAAGCTGTTCAATCTGGTGCAGCCGGATGTGGCTGTATTCGGCGAGAAGGATTTCCAGCAGTTGATGTTGATTCGGCAAATGGTGCGTGATCTGGATATGGATATTGAAATTGTGGGATTACCTACAGTGCGCGAAGCGGATGGTTTGGCGATGAGTTCCCGCAACGGCTACCTGACGGTGGAAGAGCGGAAAATTGCTCCAGCTTTCAACAGGATTTTACGGGAAGTGGTTGACGCGCTGCACAAAGGCAGGCAGGATTACCCCCCGTTGCAGGCAGAAGCCATGAAGTCACTGGAATTACAGGGATTTCGCCCCGATTATGTGGAAATCCGCCGGGTATCGGATTTGCTGCCGCCAGAGGACGGGAAGGAAGCATTGGTTGTGTTAGGGTCTGCCTGGTTGGGCAAGGCTCGACTCATCGACAATATTCCCCTGAAGGATTGAAAATTTTAACAGAAACATCATAATGCCATTGCTCTGCAAAATACTTCAGAGAGCTATTAAGGAGGAACCATCATGGAGCTGACACTGCTCAAATCCAAACTGCACCGTGTTACAGTCACTCATGCTGAGTTGGACTATGAAGGTTCTTGCGCAATTGATGACAATTTTTTGCGCATCGGCAATATCCGCGAGTATGAGCAACTGCATATCTATAACATCACCAACGGTGAGCGTTTTTCAACATATGCTATTCGCGCGGAAGCTGGTAGTGGTGTAATTTCAATCAATGGTGCGGCTGCCCACAAGGCCAAAACAGGTGATTTGCTCATTATTTGCACTTATGCCAATTTTAGCGAAGCGGAAGCCAACCTGCACAAGCCGGAGTTGGTGTATTTTGATCGGCAAAACCGGGTGACGCATACTTCCAGACAGATTGCTGTGCAGGCTGCCTGAGGAAGGTGGATGTCGACGAGTGGTATTTGTTTATCATGAATGCCACTTGAATGCGGCAATAAGGAAGTGTTATAAAGACGCTTGAAGGAAAACCGTGTGAGTTCGAGCTGTTGTTATTGTTATCGCTCGATACCCACCGGTAATAGGTCGCTTATTTTTATTATTCTCACTTGCCAGGGTCTGCTCACCCTAGAATTGTCAACCCCTTAACAATTCGTGGCTCGTGGTTATCCTGTAATGGAACCGGTTTGCTATCACAGATAGTCAAGCCGGAGTGCTTTCCCATTCAGTTCCATCTGTATCCATACTTGTTGTTATTGGTGTATGCCCCTATCCATGTGGGCTATCTTACGGGTTTGTGCTTAATCAATACTTAATTAATAGAATTTATTTTAATGTCTATTTGATTGATTTTTCAGGCTTATTGCTTCATGTTTTGTTCAGTTTCAGCCTAATTCCCGGCTGCGGTTAGCCCAAATCATCGAAGCCTGCCAGCTTGTAAAGACGTTTGGCTTCGGCTTCATCCTTGGGAACGCCGTGGCCTTGCTGATACATCATGGCTAATGTGGTAAGGGAACCTTGCAGCCCTTGTTCACCGGCCTTGCGGAACCATTTGACGGCTTCTTCCCCGTTTTGAGCAGCGCATTCGCCCTCCAGATACATAAAACCTAGGCCATGCTGGGCAAGGCCGTAGCCCTGTTCGGCAGAGGCTTTCATCAGCTTGTAGGCCATCAGCTCATTGCGGACGACACCGAGGCCATTCTGGTGCATGATGGCGCACAAGTGCTGGGCAATCTTGTCGCCTTGGTCGGCAAAAGGGGACAGCATTTGCATGGCGCGTGAAAAGTGCTTGGCTTCAAATGCTGCCATGCCGCTGGCAAAATCCATTGATTCAGCATCGGATTGTGACACGATAATCTCCTTGAACGTAAAATCAGTCCCAATCTTAGCGCATCCGGGGTCATTTCCTGAAATAGCCCGCCCGGATGTCAGTGTTACCCCCATAGGGATATTCAGTATCAGGGGGGGGATTCTTAAACTTTCGCGACATGGAAAATGCCACGATGACCGATATTGATACTGAGCGCAATTTGAAATTGCACATGCGCCAATGCATCCAGAAAGTAGCAACAGGCCCTGAGTACAGCAAGGATCTGAGCTACGAGGATGCATATTACGCGATGCGCCACATCCTTGGCGGTGAGGCTGACCCGGTACAGGTTGCTGTCTATTTTATTGCTTTGCGCATGAAGCGTGAGACAGACGAGGAAAACCGTGGCACATTGCAGGCACTGATTGATACGTCAGTAATCAACACAGCCGATGTGGATGAGGTACTGGATATTTCCGACCCTTATGATGGCTATGCCCGTGGCGTGCCTGCTTCCACGTTTGTGCCGGTGGTACTGGCGACGATGGGGGTTCATGCGGTGCTGCATGGTCTGGAGCAGGTAGGGCCAAAATTTGGAGCAACCCATCACAAGGTTTTGAAGGCAGCGGGGCTGAATGTCAATCTGACACCAGCGCAAGCTGTTGCCCAACTGGAGCGAATTGGCTGGACTTACCTTGATCAGAGCCAGTTTGCCCCAGGTTTGCATGACTTGATCCCGATCCGCCAGCGCATGATCAAACGGCAAGTGCTGACTACAGTCGAAACTTTGCTGGGGCCGATTCGGGGCAAGCGCAAGACGCATTGTATGGGCGGCTATGTGCACAAGGCATACCCGCCCATCTATGCTTCGCTGGCGCGGCAGGCAGGCTTTGACAGTGCCATGTTTGTACGCGGCATGGAGGGCGGTATCATTCCTTCCCTGCAACAGGCAGGCAAGCTGTTCTATTACTACGACAAGGGTGAGGAGCAGCAACGGGATCTTGATCCGAAGGATGTAGGCATCCAGGCAGCAGTACGGGCAATTCCATTGCCGGAAGATTTGCCAGCCGCACCCGTGATCGGTGATGAAATTGCCACGCTGGTGGATAGTGATGCACTGGCAGCAAGTGCTGCCAGGCTGGGTATGGCAGCTTTGGCGGGCGAAAAAGGTTTGATGTACGACAGTCTGGTATATTCTGCTGCGATCTGTCTGACGCACCTGGGGCGTCATGGTTCAATTCAGGAGGCCGCTGATGCGGTACGCGCCACGTTGGATAGTGGCAAGGCGCTAGAAACACTGCGTGCTGCGGCGTAATAGGCCCCACGTTTATTTTCATTTTGATTAGAGAGGATTTGGCAAATGAATATGCAGTATTACAACGCTGTAGTGGAAATGGAAAAAGCGGGTGTTGACCCTGAGTTCCTGCAAGGTTGGCAAGGTGGCTACCTGCTGAACCCGATGCGCGAAGAACAGCGTCTGACGGAAGCCTATGAAGCTGGCTATGCTGCTGGTCAGGAAAAAGACATGGAAGCCTACAAGGAGTGGCTCCAGGGTTAAGTTCTGCACACCTGGCAGGTATACGGGAAGCGGGCATTGCCCGCTTTTTGTTGTCGCTGATTTACCTGCGTTTATCCGGTATCGCTAAGCCGTTCAACCGTTTCCTTGCACAATAACCCGAGCAATAACAACAAAACGGGTGTGCCGCCTTGATTCCCCAGCTTGTAACCGCCATCAATGATTTGCGTGACATCGTGCCTGCATGGGATGTGCTTGCCCGTCACGCACTGGAACCCAATGTCTTTTATGAAAGCTGGGCTTTGTTACCCGCACTGGAAACACTGGCTCCCGAGCATTTGAGTATTTTACTGGTGTGGGAAGACTCGTCACATTCCGCCTTGCTGGGTTTGTTTCCCGTGTTACGGGAACGTACTTACCAGAAATGCCCCGCCAATCACTGGACAAACTGGCTGCATCTGCATTGCCCGTTAGGAACTCCCTTGGTACACCGTGATCATGCCGAAGCGGTTTTGGGTGTGATGCTGGGGTGGATGGATGTGTATTCCGGTGCGGTGGTGGTTTCCCTCGACAAGATTCCGGCAGATGGTGCGTTTGCTGCTTGCCTGCAACAGGTAACAGACTTGCAAGGCCGGATGCTGGATCAGCGTGATGGCTGGCAACGTGCCTTGTTGCAAGGGGGCGTTGCCGGTGATGAGTATGTTGCTGCTCATTACCGCAAGAAAAAGCTCAAGGAATATGGCCGCTTGCGGCGGCGTCTTGAGGAACAGGGCGAGCTTGAATACCAGATGTTGTTGCCGGGAGAGCACGGCAACCTGAACCAATGGACGCATGATTTCCTGCGGCTGGAAAGCAAGGGCTGGAAAGGACGGGCAGTGACGGCGATGGGCTGTCATGGTAGTGAACGCCTGTTTGCCGAGAGCCTGATCCACAATGCTGCTGAACGTGGGCAGTTGATGATGCTGAAAATGCTGTTGGATGGTGAGCCGATTGCCATCAAGCTGAATCTTGCCAGTGCTACCCAGGGTTCTTATGCCCTCAAGATTGCTTATGATGAACGTTATGCAGCCTACTCGCCCGGCGTTTTGCTGGAGCTGGAAAACATTTATGCGCTACTCGACAAAACCCATCTGGGTTGGATGGATTCCTGCGCCGATCCTGATCACCCGATGATTGACCACCTATGGGCGGGGCGTCGCCACATGGTCAACTACCACATCAGCACCCGTCAGACTTTCAGCAAACCGTTGCTGCATACTATGCGGCTAGTCAAGACGGCTTACCACTATTACAGAGGTAGCCGTGTTTGATGGGAGGCTTACTGCGTGGTTGAAGGTGAACCAGCTTCCTTGAGGTATTTGAACAGGTCACTGTCTGTCGACAACACCACGGTTGAATCCTGCGTGACGATGGATTTGTAGGCATCCATTGTGCGAGTGAACTCGTAGAACTTTGCTGCCGCTGGGCTTTGGTTGTAAGCATTGGCGTAGATTTCAGCGGCTTTGGCATCACCTTCACCCCGGATTTCCTCTACCTTGCGGTAGGCTTCTGATTGTATCCGGTTCAGGTCACGGGTCATGTTGCCCCGGATACGGGCGGCCTCGCCATTGCCTTCGGAACGAAAGCGTTCGGCAATCTGGCGGCGTTCGCTGATCATGCGCTCAAAAATTTTCGGTTGCACGCTATCGTTGTAGTTGATGCGTTTGAAACGGATGTCGAGCAGCTCAATGCCAAACACTTTCACTTTTTCGGCGGCAGCCTTGAAAATTTCCTGTTCGACCTGCTCACGTCCCTTGCGGATCGGAACCAGTGAGCCAATGGGTGTGCTGTCTTCGCCTTTGGTGGCTTCGGCATTTTCCAGCAGGATGGGGTCTTTGAGCGGAATCCGGTCTTTAGTGGTGCGGACGATTTCAATCAGCTCGTGTTTGGCAACGGCGTTACGGGTTTCACTACCGAGAATATCGTCCAGCCGCGACAGGGCACTGCGTTCGTCACGCATCCGCAAGAAATAGGCCATGGGGTCGATAATGCGCCAACGGGCAAACAGGTCGACGGAGATGTAGAGCTTGTCCTTGGTTGGCATGTCGGAAGGGCTACCATCCCATTCCAGCACGCGCTTGTCGATGCGGTTCACGGTCTGGATAAAGGGCAGTTTCATTTTCAGGCCAGCTTCGGTTTTGGGTTCACCCACCGGTTTGCCGAACTGGGTAAGGATGACTTGCTGGGCTTCGCCGACGGTATAAAAAGCATTGAACAACAGATAGGCCACCAAGGCAGCAACGATGAGCAAGAAACGGTTCATTGGCTGGCCTCCTGTGATGTTGGCTGGGGAAGTTGCCTGTTGAGGTTCAGCAGTGGCAGGATGCCTTGCATGTTTTCGTCAACCACTACCTTGTTTTGTACGTCAGGCAGGATGGTTTGCAGGGTTTCGATGTACAGGCGGCGCTGGGTGACTTCGGGCGCTTTTTGGTATTCGGTCAACACGGCATTGAAACGAGCCACGTCACCTTCTGCTTCGTTGATGCGCTTGAGGCGGTAGCCTTCAGCTTCGCGGATACGCTGGTCTTTTTCCCCTTCTGCCAGTGGAATGACCCGGTTGTAATCGCGGCGGGCTTCATTGATCAGGCGTTCCTTCTCCTGCTGTGCCTGGTTTACTTCGTTGAAGGAATCCTGTACCGGGGCTGGCGGGTTGATATTTTTCAGCTGTACCTGGTCGATGCTGACACCCATTTCGTAACGGGTGGCCAGTTGCTGCATTAGTATCAGGGCTTCGGCCTCGATTTCCTGACGCCCGATGGTGAGGACTTCATCCACCGTGCGGTCGCCAACGGCTTCGCGCATCACGGATTCGGATACGTCACGCAGGGTTTGCCCCGGTTCGCGCACCGCAAACAGGTATTTGGTGGGTTCACTGATACGGTATTGCACGACCCATTCCAGCAGTGCGGCGTTCAGGTCGCCTGTGACCATCGGGGATTCTTCTTCAGGGGTATCCGAGTATTGGTCGGGGTTGGTGGCGTTATCGGTATAAAAGCCAAATTCCTGCTTGAGCTGGCGCTTGACCGGCAGGATGGTAGCAACATCAACACCCAACGGGATTTTGAAATGCAGTCCCGGTGGTATTTCTGCCTGATATTTGCCGAAGCGTTGCAGTACGGCAACAGAATCACTGGGTACGGTATACCACGATGACCATGCGACGATAGCCAGCAGTATTAAAACGATAGGGGCTGCATGAAACAGGCGCAAAAATGACTGCACTGGCGAAATACCCACAGGGGAGCGCCATTTCAGTAGCGGAGCTGATGATTCCTTGCTCATCGTCGTCCCTCCTTCTCATTATATTTTCATTAGGGATCTACGATACGCCGGATGTCTGCTTTTGGCGAGTGTAGTTGGGCAAACGGCAGCAGCCGGGCTACAACAAGCCCTCAAACGGTATGATGGTCACGTTTGTGCCTGCTGCCACATCTCCCCATTCCAGTGGCAGCGCAATAAAGCAGTTAGCCTGGCTCATGGAACGCAAGATATGCGAACCCTGCTCGCCGGTGCTACGAACTTGCCATTGTCCATGACTGTCACGTTCACAGATGCCGCGCTGGTAATCCTTGCGTCCGGGGGCTTTTTTCAGGGGAGTGGTACATACAGCAGTGTATTCCGGTACGAGTGATACGGTTTCGCCGCGTAAAGTCAGGATAGCCGGGCGCACAAACAGCAGGAAGGTTGCCATCACCGACACCGGGTTGCCCGGTAGCCCAAAAAACAGGGTGTTGCCGAGTGTGCCAAACGCCAGCGGCTTGCCAGGTTTGGCGGCGACTTTCCAGAAGTTGACCTGACCCAAGCGTTGCAGGGTGGCAGTGACAAAATCGGCTTCTCCGACCGAAACGCCGCCGCTGGTAATAAATACATCGGCCCGCTGCATGGCTTGTTGGAAAGCATGTTCCACCGCGTCCGGGGTGTCGCGCACCACGCCGAGGTCGATGATTTCCACATCCAGCTTGTTGAGCAAGCCGTATAGGGTGTAACGGTTGCTGTCGTAAATATCACCGGGTTGCAGGCTTTCGCCGATGCTTTTGAGTTCGTCGCCGGTTGAGCAGAACGCGACCCGAGGGCGACGCAAAACCTCGACTTCGCCAATGCCCAGCGAGGCAAGCAAGCCCAGATCGGCAGAGTTAAGTTTGTGCCCGGCTGCCAGTATGGTGTCACCAATGCGCATGTCTTCACCAGGGTGGCGCACGTTTTCACCAGCCTTGGGGGGCTTGTTTATCTGGATGGTGTCGCCGTCACGTTGTACGTTTTCCTGCATGACGACGGTATCTGCACCGTCAGGTACGACTGCGCCAGTCATGATACGGACACATTCACCGGCATGGACGCTACCTGCCAACGGGCGACCGGCAAAAGAACTGCCGATGACCCGCAGGGCTTGCCTGTTGCCGAGATCGGCATGACGCAGGGTATAGCCATCCATTGCTGAATTGCGGTGTGGTGGAACATCCAGCGGGGCGGTGACAGCCTGTGCCAGGATACGTCCCCGAGCCTGCCACAGGTTGGCTGTTTCGTGGGTCGTCAATGCGCTGATGCCTGTCAGGATGTGGGCTTGCGCTTGTTCGACACTTAGGGTTCCGTTAGGCAGGGTGTCACAGGAAATGGTACTGGTTTGGCTCATGCTGGCATCATCAGGTCAGGTAGAAAAAACCGAGTATATCAGTGTGTTTTAGCCAGTCGCCAGCGCAGCAACAGGTAGCCGCAGGTGGCAGACAGGATGGAACCCAGCAGAATTCCCAGACGGTCATCCACCATCGAGTTTGTTCCGCTTTGTTCAAATGCCAGCGAGCTGATGAACAGGCTCATGGTAAAGCCGATGCCTGCCAGCATGGCTACGCCGTAAAGTTCCCACCAGCCAACCCCCTGCGGCATTTTGGCCAGCCGCAACTGGATGCCCAACCAGCAGAACAGCAGGATGCCCCATTGTTTGCCGATGAACAAACCGGTTGCAATTCCCAGCGGGACAGGGTTGAGCAGGGATTCCAGGGACAAGCCTGTCAGGGCAATACCGGTATTCATAAAGGCAAACAGTGGCAGGATCACGAAGGAGACCGAGCCGTGCAGGTCATGTTCCAACCCTTCGGCGAGTGTATGGTTTTCACCGGGGGCAGGGCGCAGCGGGATGAAAAACGCCAGCAACACGCCAGCGAGCGTGGCATGGACACCCGATTTCAACACGGCTACCCACATCACTAGCCCGACCAGCAGGTAAGGCGATAGCGACAGGAGACCACGCCGGTTGAACAGGAACAGTACCAGCAAGGCGATACCCGCCACTACCAGTGACGTAACCGACAAGTCGGTAGTGTAAAACAGTGCAATGATCACAATTGCGCCCAGGTCATCGACAATCGCCAGAGTCAGCAGGAACAGCTTGAGGGCGGCGGGTACGCGCTTGCCCAGCAGTGACAGCACCCCTAGGGCAAAAGCAATGTCGGTAGCGGTTGGGATGGCCCAGCCACGCATGGCGGCAGCATCCCCCTGATTGAATGCTGTGTAAATCAGGGCGGGCATGAGCATACCGCCGATGGCTGCCAGTATTGGCAGGGCAGCTTTGGCGGGGTCAGCCAGTTCGCCGTGCAGGATTTCGCGCTTGAGTTCCAGCCCTACCAGCAGGAAAAACAGCGCCATCAAACCATCATTCACCCATAGCAGCAGGGGTTTGGCAATGTGCAAGGCTCCAATGCGCACTTCCACTGGAGTATTAAGCAGGGCATCGTACAGGTATTGCGCAGGCGAGTTGACGGTAATCATTGCCATGACGGCAGCAATCACCAGTAGGATACCGCTGGCAGATTCAAGTTTGAGGAATTGTTTGAGTGTGTATTTCATGCCGGTATTATCCCAGTTAGCCAGCAGGCATGACAAATAACACTTGCCATTTGCCCTTAATTGCAGCTTTGCCATTTGTTGATGACGGGGATATGATGTTTTTGCCCTAGTTAATAACCCAGAACATGTTGCACCCGCAGAGGTTTAGTCGATGCAGAATTTGTTAAATGTGGATCAATCGTTTACGCATTACGCTGTGCGTCAGGTCGAATTTGCCGATATTCCCAAGTGGTTACGCCAAGGCGCTGCGGATATTAAAGCCAACCCTTGGTCTAGCCTGTTGTATGGGATCATCTTTACGCTGGTGGGGGGCAGCATGAGTATCCTGTCAGCCAACAACCCCGGTTTTTTCATGGCAACTGCGGCTGGTTTCATGTTGCTGGGGCCGTTTCTTGCGCTGGGGCTGTATGACCTGAGCCTGCGTCGTGAACACGGTGAACCGGTCAACTTTTTGCAGTCTACGCTGGCATTGAAACGAAACCCGGTCAACCTGACGCTGTACGCAGCGGTGTTGGGTGTGCTGATGCTGTTATGGTTGCGGATGTCCACCATCGTGCTGGATGTTTTCCTGCAAGAGACGGCAGCGGCTGAGCTACACAGTTATTTCGGCTTTATGGCGGCACTGCTGGGGTCAAAAATGGGTTGGTTGTTCACACTGTCGTTCATGTCTGTGGGGTTGATGTTTGCGCTGGTGTCCTTTGTCACGGGCGTGGCTACCGTACCGATGTTGCTGGAGCGCAAGGTGAGTCTAGTGACGGCATTGAATACCAGCATCCGCGCCATCCTCACCAACTGGAAAGTCATGCTGGCGTGGGCGGCGAGCATCGCACTGATTATTGGCGCGGGTTTGTTGCCGTTTAGCCTTGGGCTGATCATTGCCATGCCGCTGGTTTCGTATGCCAGTTGGCACGCCTACCGCGCCATGGTTGAGCCAGTATGACCCTTGAGGAACTTACAGCCCAAATTGCCCTCGGCGAAGACAGTCGCCGTCAGTTTAAGCAGGATATTCACAATACCGATGCGTTAGCCGCCGAAATGGCGGCTTTTGCCAATACGGATGGTGGCGTGATTTTGTTGGGTGTTGCGGATGATGGTGGGTTGCCGGGTTTGAGTTTGACGGATGTGGCGCGTTTAAACCAGATGATCAGCAATGCTGCTTCCCAGCATATCCGCAGCCCGTTGGCTGTACAGACTGAAAATATTGCGTTGGGTGATGATGGGTGCTTGTTAATAGCACTGACTATTCCCAAGGGTTTGGATAAGCCCTACTTTGACCGTAATGGCGTGATTTGGCTAAAAAGTGGAGCAGACAAGCGCCGGGTCAATTCCAAAGAAGAATTGCGCCGCTTGTTCCAGAGTGTGGATTTGTTACACGCTGATGAAGTCCCGTGCAAGGTAGGTTTGGAGGCGATTGACCGCCACAGTTTGGCAGAATTTTTACACGCAACCTATGGTTTGGAGATTCCTGAGCAAAATACGGATTTGTTACGTTTATTGCAAAATATGAACCTTGCAAACGTTGATGGATATGTAAACCTCGCTGGGGTATTGTTGTTTGGTAAACGCCCTGAATGGGTAAAACCGGCTTTTATTGTCAAAGCGGTGGCATTTCCGGGTAATGTCATTGAGTCCAGCAGCTACGTGGATAGTGAAGACATCGGTGGCAGACTGCGGGATATGTTCGATGATACCTTGCGTTTCATTATGCGTAACTTGCATAAGCGGCAGGGACAGCAAGGTTTCAATTCAGTGGGGGAGCCTGAAGTACCGCGTTTGGTATTTGAGGAACTGCTGGTTAATGCTCTGATTCATCGGGATTACTTTATCAGTGCACCGATTCGGGTGTTGGTTTACGCTAATCGCATTGAGATTATCAGCCCCGGTCATTTGCCTAATAATTTGACCGTCGAAAAAGTCAAAGCGGGTAACTCGAATTTACGAAACCCCGTTCTAGCATCGTTCATCGCTAAAAAGCTCTTACCTTATCGAGGTTTAGGCTCAGGTATTCTCCGAGCCTTGGAAGCGTGGCGGCAGATTGATTTCAAGGATGACCGCGAGGCGTGCCTGTTTACTGTAACGGTGTGGCGACCTGCGGATTGATTATTCTGCCCCATGCATGACTTCCGTCAGCGTTAATCCTGCCAGTGAGCGGATGCTGCGGGCAAGGTAGTAAAACACTGCCAGCATCATCAGCATGGAGGGGATCGCAATCATCGGGTAACTCATCAGCGTCAGTTGCCCCAATTCCTCATTGAATGCCGCCGTGCCGCTGGGGCTGGTGACAATGTAGGTGGCGAGGAAATAGTTCATCGTCGCAGAAAAGGCGAAGGTTCCGCCAAACAGCCAGTTCGCGGTTTGCAAGCGTTGGTCGAATTCACGCTGGGTTCCACGGATAGCCAGTTGTTCCTGTATTTTTTCGACGTGCAACAAGCGTTGGTTGAATAGCACGGTGCGGATCAGCGGGTACTTGGTATAAGTGGAGCCAATTACCGCAATGCCCAAAATGGCGGGAATAGCGGCTTCCTTGACCGCCAGCCATTGTGTATCCAGTTCCAGCAAGCCAATACCGCCAGTCAGCAACACACTCACCAGACCCAAAGCCGCGAACAGGTTGATTTTGCGGTTGCGTATCCAGTCAAAGATTCCCCAGCCTAGTGGGAATGACAGCGCCAGTATCAGGGCATTCGTTGTACCCAGTTGTTCGGGGGTACTGAGTTTCATCAGGATCAGTGAAGGAATCACCAGAGTGAGGGCGATTTCGAGTAATGGGTTGGATTTCGGTGTGGTATTCATGGCAAGGTATTAGCGTTTCGTGTCAGCCGTTATTCGTGGGCGCTATTAAAACAGGAATGCTTGGCTGAGGAAATAAAACACCACTCAAGCATCCCATTTCAGCGGCAACCTGATCCTGATGCGCAAGCCTTGTGGTGTACGGTTGCTGGCGTGAATGCTTCCCCCATGACTTTCAATTGCTCGCCGCGCAATGGCAAGCCCCAGTCCGTAGCCATGCCGGTTGGCACTGCCCGCACTGCTGCGCTGGAATGCCTCGAAAATGCTGTCCAGTTCCGTTTCTGGCACGCCTGTCCCCTGATCATCCACATTAATTTGCAACTGCTCGCCCTGGCGGTGGATGCTCAGGTTAACGCTGGTATTGGTCGGGGTGTGGTGGATGGCATTGCGCACCACGTTTTCCAGCGCCCGATACAGTAATTCGCCGCGCCCCTGAAGCAGCGGCAGATCGTCCACATCCGCCTGGAATACCACCTGCCGCCCCATCGCATCCGCCTCGAAGCGGGCATCATCAATCACCGCATCCAGCAATTCCAGAATGTCGATGTATTCATCCAGTGGTTGTGGCACGCCGGATTCCAGACGGGAGAGCGTCAGCACTTCACCGACGAGTGTGTCCAGTCGCTCGGCTTCGTGTTCGATGCGATCCAGACTGCTGGCAATCTTTTCCGGCTGCTGGCGGGCAAGCCCGACACTGACTTGCAAGCGTGCCAGCGGCGAACGCAGCTCGTGCGATACGTCATGCAACAGGCGGCGTTGCGATGCCATCAGGTTTTGCAACTGACTGGTCATCTCATCGAAAGCACGCCCTAGGTCGGCAATTTCATCGCGCCGTTTGCCAATCGACGGTGTGACCCGCTGGCTGAAATCGCCTTTGGCAACTGCACCGAATGCCTTGCGCAACACGCTAACCGGCTGGGAGAAATACCAGGCCAGCAGGAAGCTGGAGATAAAACTGACCACAATGCCGGAGACAATCATGAAAGAAGGGGGAAAGTGGCGTGGAGGGCGTAACTGGTTTTCCTGGCGGAATTGCGGGAACTGCCCGGCAACCGGTGCGAACAGCACGTAGTTTTCCGCACCTGACTGCACACTGCGGACAATTGGCAGTTTCAGGTTCTGGGTAACGGCAATACGCACCCGTTCGAGGGTATCGGCGGAAACGGTGCGCCCCAGCAGTTCCGCGCCGTTGCTATCGACAGCGTATACCTGGAGGTCACGCGGGGCTTCATCCTTTTGTTCCTGCAACATGTTGCGCAGTGCTGGTGTGCCGCCGTACAGGAACGTGTTGGCAGCGGCCTTGACGGCAATTACCGAATGGGGGCGGATGACCACATCCTTTTCCATTTCTTGCAGGTTGTTGTGGTGCATCCACACCATTGCGCCAGTGATGCCGCCAGTGACCAGCAGGGTCAGCCAGAATGTGAGCAGGATTTTCCAGAACAGTCGCCCCATGCCTTATTCCCCCACCAACTGGTAGCCAATACCCCGGATGGTCTGGATGCAGGAGCGCCCGTCCGGCAGGTTGCCGAGTTTGTGGCGGATGCTGCTCATGTGTACGTCGATGCTGCGGTCGTAACGGGTAAGCGTGCGCCCTAAACCGTGGGTCGACAGGTCGTTTTTGCTGACGGTTTGCCCGGCGCGGCGTGCCAGTACTTCCAGCAGGTTGAATTCGGTGCTGGTCAGTTCCAGTGGCTGGTTTTGCCAACTGGCTTGGCGCTTTTCCGGCAGCAGGGTTAGCCCGCCGACTTGCAGCGGTTCGTGCTGGTTGTTGGCAGTGTCCGGGTTGGCGCGGCGTAAAATGGCGCGGATGCGGGCGGCAAGTTCACGCGGCATACACGGTTTCGGTACGTAATCGTCTGCGCCCAGTTCCAGCCCGATAATGCGGTCGATGTCGTCGCCCCGTGCTGTCAGCATCAGTACCGGTATCTGGCTGTGGGTGCGGATGCGGCTGAGGGCTTCAATTCCGCTCATGCCGGGCATCATCACATCCAGCACTACCAGCGCATAATCGCCATTGAGGGCTTCGCGCACGGCAGATTCCCCATCGTGTACGGCAGTGATGCTGAAGCCTTCACGCTCCAGGTATTCGCGCAACATATTGGTGAGTTCGATGTCGTCGTCGACCAGTAATAGCTTGCTCATGATGGCTCTCACGGGTTCTTGCATAGCTTGCATCATACGGCGAACCAGCGGTGGGGGGAGGGAGTTTTTGTATGGTTAAAGCGGGCGTCCCTGCCCAACATCCATCCTTGAAGCTGCTTATTGCGCTCCCATTACCCCATTCAGCACTTCCATCGGGTTACGCTGGTTTTGCTTGGCTATCGCATCCAGCGAAGTGGCTGCTGCATCTACGGCAAATCCTTTTTCCTGCAATTTCGCCCGTAAACTGTCCGGGGTGTTGCCGGTAATATCGGCTACTTTGTCCAGCGGGGCAGTCAGCAGGACTTGCGCTGCCTGCATTGGGCCGCCACGCCCCTGTGGACCACGGCGTTCATCACCCTGAATCAGCATCGCTGCAAGCAGTAATAAGGCAAACACGCCGATAACGGCTACTGCCGGTTTCTGGCTGAAATAACGGCTAAATGCTCGCCAATTGACAACAACGTGCAAGCCGACAGCCAATAGCATCAACCAGCTCAGCCATTCGTGGGCAACCTTGATGATGCCGAGTTCGATATGGAAAAACATCATGACGCCGGTAATGCTGATCAGCATGAATGCACCGATGGTCATCGGTGTGGCCCAGCGGCGTAGGGTGGTGGTGTCCATGAGCACTCTCCTGTAAAAGTGGTTTTCACTACTATCATTGCCGACCACTGCCAGCTCGCCAACCGCTTTTACATTTCTTTACACGAGCTTTACCCACCTTAACTCACGACTACGCCACACTGGTTGCATGGAACATCAAGCAAGGAATCCGACCGTATGTCACCCAAATCACCCGTGTTGCTCACCCTTGCCATCAGTCTGGCGCTGACGGCGTGTAGTCAGACTCCGCCGCGTAGTGACACTGCTACCAGCACGGTGCAAATAGCACCCACCGCAAGCAGCAGTACCCGCACCCCGGTACAAGCCGCTTGGTGGCAGCGTTTCAATGACCCGCTCATGACCGCCCTGATTCAGGAAACCCTGCAAGCCAGCCCCGACATCAAGACCGCGCAAGCCAGCCTGCGGGCAGCCCGCGCCCAGCGGACGATTGCCGGAGCCAGCCTGCTGCCTACCCTGAATATCGGTGGCTCTGCCCGTCGCAGCGGTGGTAATGACAGCTACGGCGCAAGCCTTGATGCGAGTTGGGAAGCCGATATTTTTGGTGGCAACCGCCTCGCCAGCAGCGCTGCCGAAGCCGATGTGCAGGCGACCCAAGCCAGTCTGGAAGATGTCAAAGCCTCACTTGCGGCTGAAGTTGCCAGCAGCTACGTCAACCTGCGGCTGGCACAAGCCCGTCTGAGCGTGGCACGCCAAAGTCTGGCAGCACGTCAGGAAACCGTGCGCCTGATCACCCTCAAGCAACAGGCCGGGCTTGCCAGTGCGCTGGAAGTCGAGCAGGCTAACCTCAGCCTCGGTCAGTCGCAGGCACAAATTCCGGCGCTGGAAAGCAGCATTACCCAGAACCAGCACGCGCTGGCGACCCTGACCGGCAAGGAACCACAGGCGCTGCAATCCCGGCTGGCGGCAGCCAAACCGGTTCCGGTAGTGGCGGTGCAGGTGGCAGCAACCATCCCTGCCAATGCCATCCGTCAGCGCCCGGACATCCGTGCCGCCGAATACAAGGTGCAAGCGGCTTCCCTGCGGGTCGGTGAAGCCAAAGCCAATCTGTACCCCAGTTTCAATCTGGGCGGTTCACTCAGTGCCAGTAGCGTGAGTGTGGGCGATTTATTTGACCCGGCGAATGTAGCACGTTCGTTACTGGCTTCCATCAGTGCGCCCCTGTTTGACGGTGGCAAGCTGAAACAGCAGGTGGAAAGCCGTGATGCTGCCCGCGAACAAGCAGTTGCCAGCTACCAGAAAGCCGTGCTGACCGCACTCAGGGATGTTGCCAATGCCTTTGCCAGCCTGCAAGCCAACCGTCAGCAGCAGCCGGTGTTGCAAAACAACGTCACGCTGGCCCGTAGTGCCGAAAAGCTGGCGCAACTCAGCTATGACGCAGGTACGGCAGATTTCCAGAACGTACTGGATGCGCAGCGTTCAGTCCTGAGCGCTCAGGAAAGCCTGCTGGCAGCACAGGTCGACAATACACAAGCCGTGATCAGCCTGTATAAGGCGATCGGTGGGGCATGGTAAGGGGAAACGACATGAGTACAACCACGACACCATCCGTTCAGGATGTCCTCAAACAGCAAGCGGGCAGCAAGGGCAAGCGCGTCTGGAAAAATACCCTCGCTATGCTGGTGGCACTGGCGATTGCGGGGGGCGCAGGCTGGTATTTCTTCAGCAAGCCCGCCACGACCCGTCAGCCCAGCTATCAGACCCAACCGGTCAAGCGCGGCAACCTCAGTGTGACGGTGACGGCGACCGGCAACCTCAAACCGCTCAATCAGGTGGATATTGGCACGGAACTTTCCGGCACGGTCGACAAGGTACTGGTCGATACCAATGATACCGTCAAGAAGGGGCAGGAACTGGCACGCCTCAACACCACCCAGTTGAATGACACCATTACCAAGAGCAAAGCCGCGCTGGCCTCTGCCGAAGCCAAGGTCAAACAGGCCGCTGCCACTGTCAAGGAAGCCCGCGCCAACCTCAATCGCCTGCAACAACTGCACGCGGCTTCGGGTGGCAAGCTGCCTGCCAGGGCAGAGCTGGATACAGCCGCTGCTACACTGGAACGTGCCCAGGCGGATGAAGCCGTCAGCAAGAGCACGGTGACTTCCGCCAAAGCCGAATTGCGATCCGCCGAAACCAACCTTGGCAAGGCCATCATCACCTCGCCGATTGATGGCGTAGTGCTGTCACGCGCGATTGAACCGGGGCAAACGGTGGCGGCTTCCTTCTCCGCGCCGACCCTGTTTACGCTGGCGGAAGATCTGGCGAAGATGGAACTGGAAGTCGGCGTGGATGAGGCCGATGTCGGGCAGGTCAAGGATGGGCAAACAGCCGAATTTACCGTGGATGCCTGGTCTGGGCGCAAATACCCCGCCATCATCACCCGTGTAAGCCTGGGTTCCACCCTGTCGGATAACGTCGTTACATACCTGACCACCATGACGGTGGAAAATGCCGACCTGACCTTGCGCCCCGGCATGACCGCTACCGCCACCATTGCGACCAATGCGCGGGATGATGTGGTGCTGATCCCGAATGCGGCCTTGCGTTTTACCCCCTCGCCAACGGCAGGCAACGCTGGAACGGGTGGTGCGCAAGGTCAAAACAGCAGCTTCCTCTCCAAGCTGATGCCACGCCCGCCCGGTGGCATGGCACGCCAGCAACCTTCCAAACCGGAAACGGATACCAGTAACAGTGAACAGACTGTGTGGGTGCTGGACAACGGCAGCCCTGCGCCGGTCAAGGTCAAGACCGGTATCAGTGACGGCATGATGACCGAAATGGTGGCGGGCGAGTTACAAGCAGATAGGCAGGTCATTGTTGGCAGTAGCAGTGCCAATGGCAACGGGGGAGCCAAACCATGAGCGCCCTGATTGAGTTCCGCAACATCACCAAAACCTACGGGCAAGGGCAAGCGGCGTTTCAGGCATTGCGCGGGGTGGATTTGCGTATCGACGAGGGCGACTTCGTGGCGGTGATGGGGCCAAGCGGTTCCGGCAAATCCACGGCGATGAATATCATCGGCTGTCTGGACGTACCCACTTCCGGCGAATACCTGTTCCGCGACGTGCATGTGGAACAGCTTGACCGCAACCAGCGGGCGTTGTTGCGGCGCAATTTCCTCGGCTTTGTATTTCAGGGTTTCAACCTGCTGGCACGCACCACCGCGCAGGAAAATGTGGAATTGCCGCTGCTGTACCGGGGCGAATCCACCACGACCCGCGAGCAGATGGCAGCGGCGGCACTCGAACAGGTCGGCCTGACTGGCTGGGGGCATCATACCTCAGCGGAACTCTCCGGCGGGCAACAACAGCGGGTGGCGATTGCGCGGGCGATTGTCACCAACCCGACCCTGCTGCTGGCGGACGAACCAACCGGCAACCTCGATACCCAGCGCAGCCGCGAAATCATGGAATTGCTGGCTTCCCTCAACCGCGACAAAGGCATCACCATCCTGATGGTGACGCACGAACCGGACATGGCGGAATACGCCAAGCGGGTGGTGCACTTTGTTGACGGCAGGGTTGACAGCGATGTCCGTCACCGGGAGACAGGCTAATGTTGTGGAACAGTTTTTTACTCGCCTTGCGCGAAATCCGCCGCAACCTGTTGCGTTCCTTCCTGACCACCCTCGGTATTGTGATCGGGGTCTCCGCCGTTATCACTATGGTGACACTGGGCAACGGCGCGACCCAGGCGGTGAAAAACCAGGTCGCCAGTCTCGGCAGCAACCTGCTGCAAATCCGCTCCGGGCAACGCATGTTCGGCCCTCCCGGCAGTGGGGCGCGTGCCCCGGCGTTTGAACTGGCGGATGTGGCCGCCATTCAGGAGCGCATTAGCGGGCTGGCGGCGGTCGCACCGGAAATCAGCCGTACTGCTACCGTGGTTTCTTCCGCCAACAACTGGTCAACCAGCGTGACCGGCTCCAGCAATGATTTTCTGCTGGCGGGCAACTGGCAACTGGCTGCCGGGCGCGAGTTCAGCAAGGCCGAGCTGGATGGTGGGCAATCGGTCTGCATTATTGGTGAAACCATCCGCCGCGAACTGTTCGGCACACGCCAGCCACTGGGCGAATCCATGCGGGTGAAAAACTTTTCCTGTGAAATCATCGGTATTCTGGTTTCCAAAGGGCAGGCGACCATGGGGCGCGATCAGGATGAAATCGTGCTGATGCCGATCCATACCGTGCAACGCCGCTTGAGTGGCAACCGGGATGTTTCCAGCATCCAGGTGTCGGTGCAAAACGAAGGCGACATCGACCGGGTGAAAAACGAGCTGACCCAACTGCTGCGCGAACGGCGGCGGCTGGAAAAGGGCGAAGACGACAATTTCAACGTGCAGGATACCCGCCAGATTGCCGAAACCCTGTCTGGTACAACCCAAATCCTCACCACCTTGCTTGGGGCAGTAGCTTCGGTAAGTTTGCTGGTGGGCGGGATTGGTATCATGAATATCATGCTGGTTTCCGTTACCGAGCGTACCCGCGAAATCGGTATCCGGCTGGCGATTGGTGCGCTGGAACGTGAAGTGTTGCTGCAATTCCTGATCGAAGCCGTGGTGCTGGCGATGCTGGGCGGGCTGATCGGTATCGTGCTGGCAACGCTGGCATCGGTCGGCCTGGCGGGCGTGATGCAGGTTCCCTACAGCTTCAACCTCGGCATCAATGTACTGGCGTTCGTGTTTTCAGCCGGAATCGGGATTCTGTTCGGGTTCATGCCTGCGAAACGGGCGGCGCGGCTGGATCCGATTGAGGCGCTACGGCATGAGTAGCCGTATCCGGGTCTTGTTCCCATTCATCACTGATAATGGCTTCCCGATAACCGCGCCAGCTTGCATAACCGATCACCGGCAGCGTCGCTAGAAACGCCACAAACAGCGTTAGGAAACCAACCACTACTGATGCAAGCAGTATTCCAGCCCACAGCAGCATTGCCGGTTTGTTTTTCAACACGGCATTGAAACTGGTCAGCATCGCGGTGATGGCGTCGACATCTCGATCCATCATCATCGGCAGGGAATACACCCCGGCGCAAAAGATAACCGTGGCAAACACCGCGCCCACCAGTGAACCAATCCCGAGGAATGTCAGCCATTCCATCACCGTCGGCTCTGTTCCCATCGGCAGGAAAATATTGATGGCAGTGGCGGAACGCGCCCACACCAAAAACACGATCAGTAGGGCAAAGGCGAAAATCATCTGGTTGCCAAGGCGTTTCTTGCCTTGTTGCAGGCAAAAACCAATCTGCGGTTTCTTGCCTCGGTCAAGCTGGCAACTGACCGAGTACAGCCCCATCGCCAGTGCAGGCCCCAGGAATATAAAAGCGGCAAACAGGACGATGACCATCGTGAAACTTCCCACTTGCCAAGCCCAGGCAACGATCAGCCAACTGATAAGCATGAACAGCCCACCATATAACATGCTGAGTAACGGAGCCTGACGGAAATCCTGCCACCCCAGTTGGAGCCAGCGCAGCGGGGCAGTCGTATCCAGTTGGCGGCAAGGGGCAACGAATGGGCGGGTGTCTTCTGTCATGGACATGGCGAAACCTCCTTCTCACGGTCTATCTACAAAGATTACACCAACAATCAGGGGTTTGCTGTGTTCCTGACAAAATGAAGCCCCCTGACGGGGGCTTCATCACTCACTCAATGCGAATGTTCCGACTTAGACGACAGAACCGTCCGCATTCATCCCTTCGATTTTTTCCTCTTCCTTCGGAATCATGTGCTCACGCTTGAGACCGAACAGCAGCAGCAGCGGGGAAGCTACCAATACTGATGAGTAAATACCGAACATGATGCCGATGGTCAGAGCCAATGCAAAGTTGTGCAGTGCCTCACCGCCGAACCACAGCATGGATGTGACCATGATCTGGGTAGACAGGTGGGTGATAATGGTGCGTGACATGGTGGTGGTAATGGCACTGTCGATGATGTCTGGGATGGTTTCATCGCGCATGGTGCGGATATTTTCCCGAATCCGGTCAAATACAACCACCGATTCGTTCACCGAGTAACCGAGGATTGCCAGTACACCCGCCAGTACCGTCAGGTCAAACTGCCACTGGAAGAAGGCAAACAGGCCGAGGATGATCACCACGTCATGCAGGTTGGCAATCGCTGCCGAGACCGCAAAGCGCCACTCGAAACGGATGGCAAGGTAAATGATGATGCCCGCCGCTACCAGTAATAGCGCCAGACCACCGTTTTCATACAGCTCTTGCCCGACCTGTCCACCTACGAAATCAACCTTGCTCAGGCTGACATCAGGAGTGGTGCTTTTCAGTACGCCCATGATCTGTTCGCTGATCTGCGCACTGGAAACGCCTTCCTTCAAGGGCACACGGATCAGCACATCCTGTGAAGAGCCGAAGTTTTGTACGGCAACTTCGTGGTAGCCGGTAGCCTTGATGGTTTCACGGATGGTGTCCAGCGGAGCAGCTTGCGCATAACGCACTTCCATGACTGTACCGCCAGTGAAATCCACCCCCAGGTTCAGGCCGTAGAAAAACAGTGCCCACACCGAAAACAGGAAGGTTGCCAGCGAAATGGCCGTCGTGGTTTTGCCATACCGCATGAAGGGAATGGCTTTCTTGAAATGAAAAAACTCTAACATGGCCTGATTCCCTTAAATTGAAATTTTTTGCAGGCGTGGCTTGTAACCGTAAATCAGGTTCACAATCGCACGTGATACGGTGACGGCGCTGAACATGGAGGTGAGGATGCCAAGGCACAGCACCACCGCGAAGCCCTTGATTGGTCCAGAGCCGAGCAAGAACAGGGCGATACCTGCAATCAGTGTGGTCAGGTTGGAGTCAAGGATTGTGCCCCACGCACGGTCGTAACCTGCATTGATGGCGACTTGCGGTGACGCTCCCGCCCGCAGTTCTTCACGGATACGTTCATTGATCAACACGTTGGCGTCAATTGCCATCCCCAGAGTCAGGGCGATACCTGCCAGACCGGGCAAGGTCAGGGTTGCCTGCAACATGGAGAGCAGGGCAAACAGGAAGAAACCGTTGATACCCAGAGCCAGACTCGCAGTCAGGCCAAACATGCGGTAGTAGACGAGCATGAATACAACAACAGCCGCAAAGCCCCAAATATTGGAATTGAAGCCTTTCTCGATGTTTTCCTTACCCATGCTGGGGCCAACGGTACGTTCTTCGACAATGTAGAGCGGAGCAGCCAGCGCACCGGCACGCAGCAACAGGGCGAGGTCACGCGATTCCTTGGGGGAATCCAGCCCGGTAATCTGGAAACGTTTGCTCAACTGTTCCTGAATCCGCGCCACGTTGATGACTTCTTCGGTAGTCTTGCTGGTTTTGACCTGCTGCCCATCTACTTCCTTGCTGTCGATTTTGGTTTCAATAAACACGACCGCCATCAGCTTTTGCACGTTTTCCCCAGTAACTTTGGCGAAACGGCTTGCGCCCTTGCCGTCCAGCGTGATGTGTACCGCAGGCCGGTTATTCTGGTCGAAACCGGAAGACGCATCGGTGATGTAGTCGCCAGTCAACATGACTTTGCGCTTGAGCAGGATTGGGTTGCCGTTGCGCTCCTTGTAAAGCTGGGAACCAATCGGCGGACGCCCGTTTTGCTGTGCCTGGAACGGGTCGTTTTCCTCATCCACTAGGCGGAATTCGAGGGTGGCGGTCGCACCAAGGATTTCCTTGGCACGAGCAGTATCCTGTACTCCTGGCAATTGCACCACGATACGGTTCATGCCCTGTTGCTGGATAACCGGCTCGGCAACACCCAGTTCGTTGACACGCTTGCGCAGGGTAATGATATTCTGCTGGACGGCGAATTTCTGGATGCCAACCAGGGTGGCTTGTGAAATGCTGGCTTGCAGGCTGTTGCCATCGGCTGGCTTGCTGAATTGCAGGCTGTCACCGTAGGATTTGCGCAGGGCATTTTCAGCCGTATCGCGTGCAAACGCATCGTTGAATTTGGCAACGATACTGTCACCTTCGCGGGCAATCCCCTGGTATTTGATGTCCTGTTCACGCAGCAGGTCGCGGAATTCGTCTTCGTAACGGTCAATCGCCTTGTCGGTAGCTGCCTGCATGTCCACTTCCATCAGGAAATGCACCCCGCCGCGCAAGTCCAGACCGAGGTACATTGGGTTGGCATTCAGGGCGCGTAACCAGCCTGGTGTGGAAGGGGCAAGGTTGAGTGCTACCACGAACTGGCTACCAACTGCTTCTTTCAGGGCTTCGGATGCCTTGAGTTGTGTGTCGGTATCCTCAAAGCGGAACAGGGCTTGCTGACCGTTGTTTTCGCTGGCGCGTACCGTCAGCCCTTTGGCTTGCAATGCCTGCTCAAAACGCTGCATGGTCGCCGGATCAATCGGTTGGTCAAGTTTAGGGCTTAACTGTACTGCCGGTTCGGACGGGAAAAAATTGGGAACAGAATAAATGACCCCGACCAGCAGGATCACTGCGATCATGAGGTACTTCCAGAGTGGATAGCGGTTCATTGTTATAGGTTTCCGTTTGTTAGCCTGTACCCCTCACCCCCTAGCCCCCTCTCCCTCAAGGGGAGAGGGGGGGCAAGAGGATTTCTTAGCCCCTCTCTCCTTGAGGGAGAGGGGTTGGGGTGAGGGGTAAAATACTATGCGCTTTTCATCGTGCCCTTGGGCATGACAGTAGCAACAGCCTGTTTTTGCACCTTGACGGTAACATTGTCAGCAATGGTCAGTTCAATGAAGTTATCGGTAATGCTGGCAACTTTGCCTAGTATGCCACCGCCTGTTACAACTTCATCGCCCTTGTTCAGCGCATCCAGCATTTGCTTGTGTTCTTTGGCACGCTTTTGCTGAGGACGGATGATCATGAAATACATGATGGCGAAAAACACAGCCATCATCAGGATCATTTCCAGACCACCACCTGCGGGGGCTGCTGCACCTTCTGCATAAGCGTTTGAAATCAGAAAATCCACGTCCAGTCTCCTTGAAAATATTTAAAGCATTTTTGACGGCAGCTATTATGCCACCTCCCATGAGAAAGCGATAACCTGTTTCAGGTCAGTCACCTGCATTCTGCACATCAGCACACGATCCATACCGATGGCAATACCCGCACATTCTGGCAGCCCGGTTTCGAGTGCTGCAAGAAAACGTTCATCAACAGGGATGCCATCACCCCGCGCTTGTGCATCCTGCTGTAAAATATGGCGGTTACGGGTAACGTCGGTTTGTTCCTGATAGCCATTACCCAACTCCAGCGCACCAAGGTAAACCTCGAAACGTTCTGCCACCCACTGCCCGTCACTTTCATGCACTTTTGCCAGCGCACTTTGTGAGGCAGGGTAATGATACAAAAAGGTCAGTTGGTCAGGGGGGAAAGCTGTTTCCACGCAATGGGTCAGCAACAAATCCCGCCATGCCTGCAATGGCATGTCACCGTCAATGTGGATACCGTGTTCACGGGCGCAAGCCGCCAATAACGTTTCATCGGCAATATGGGGGTCAAGTTGCAGGCTTTCAAGGAAGGCATCCCGGTAAGTGATGAAACGCGGCGGTTTGTGCAAATGCGGGATGCTGCCATGCAGCAGCTCAGCCACTTCCTGCATTAACTGATGATAGCTGAAACCCACCCGATACCATTCCAGCATGGTGAATTCGGGGTTGTGACGCCGCCCGGATTCATCCTTGCGCCACACCTTGCACAACTGGTAAATGTCACCGGAACCAGCAGCCAGTAGGCGTTTCATCGGGTATTCAGGGGAGGTATGCAACCAGCGCAAGCCGCTGCCGGTATTGACGCTGAAACTGTCAATGAACGGGTCGGTATTGCCTGCTTGCGACAGTGCCGGGGTTTCGACTTCCAGCACACCACGCTCGGCAAAAAAAACGCGCACCTGTTGGTACAGTCGTGCGCGTTCTTGCAATGCGGTCAGATTCACGCCTTGACGCGGGAAACGTATTCGCCGGTACGGGTGTCAATCTTGAGGATTTCGCCTTCTTCCATATAAAGAGGAACCTTGACCACTGCGCCAGTTTCCAGCGTAGCTGGTTTGGTGCCGCCGGTAGCGGTGTCGCCACGTACACCAGGGTCGGTCTGGGTGATTTTCAGTTCGGCAAAGTTGGGGGTGGTGACTTGCAGTGGCACGCCATTCCACAGGGTAACGATGCACTTTTCGTTGCCTTTCAGCCATTTGACGGCATCACCCATTGCCGCTTCGCTGGCTTCGAGTTGTTCAAAGGAAGTGCTGTCCATGAATGTCCAAACGCTGCCGTCGGTGTAGAGGTATTCCATGTCGCGGTCTTCTACGTCAGCACCTTCAGCAGTTTCAGTGGACTTGAAGGTTTGTTCAATGGTGCGGCCAGTTTTGAGGTTGCGCACGCGGCAGCGGGTGAATGCCTGACCTTTGCCGGGTTTCACGAAGTCACTTTCCACTACTGTGTAAGGGTCGCCGTTGATGATAATCTTCACGCCGACACGTAAGTCGTTTGCGCCATAGGTGGCCATTGTCCATCTCCAAAATACGTCTGATCAAAATAGCCCGCTATGATAACCGGAATCCAGATAAAAAATCAGGTAGAAAATGTTTTACCTACGAAAGTATCGCTTTGGCAGCGTGAGCTGGCGGGGGCGGTGCGTGAGCCTGCGGAATTATTGCGGCTGTTGGGGCTGGAAGGAACGGTTTCAACAAACCCTTTCAGACTGCTAGTTCCGCACAGTTACATTGCCCGCATGAAACACGGGGATTGGCACGATCCGCTGTTGCGGCAGGTGTTGCCGCTGGATGAGGAATTGCGGGTAGTTGAAGGCTTTAACCACGATCCGGTCGGCGACCAGTTTGCTCAGGTGGCGGATGGGGTGCTGCACAAGTATCACGGGCGGGTGTTGCTGGTAACGACGGGGGCGTGTGCGGTGCATTGCCGCTACTGTTTCCGGCGGCATTTTCCCTATACTGAATCGAATCCGGTGAGGGGGGAGTGGGAAGGGGCACTGGCTTATATCCGCGCCAATGCGGATGTGCGCGAAGTGATTTTGAGCGGGGGCGATCCGCTTACCTTGTCGGATGAGCGGCTGGCGGTGTTGTTCCGGCAGTTGCGGGATATTCCGCATGTCACGCGGGTACGGTTCCATTCGCGCTTGCCGGTGGTGTTGCCGTCGCGGATTGATAGCGGTTTTCTGAGTTTGCTGGAACAGGTTCCGCAGCAGAAGGTGATGGTGATCCATGCCAATCATGCGCAGGAACTGGCGGCGGGGGATGTGCGGACGGCGCTGGCGGCTTTGCATGGGGCGGGGGTTACGCTGCTGAATCAGGCGGTGCTGCTGCGCGGTGTGAATGATAATGCGGATGTGCTGGTGGAACTGAGTGAAAGCCTGTTTGCGCAACGGGTGTTGCCGTATTACCTGCATCTGCTCGACCGGGTGGCGGGGGCGGCGCATTTTGAAGTGCCGGAAGCGGAAGCGGCGCGGTTGATGGGGAAAATTCGTCAGCGGCTGCCGGGGTTTCTCGTGCCGAAGCTGGTGCGGGAGGTGGCGGGAGAGAGGGCGAAGATGCCGGTGTCGGGCTGACTGCACAAAACTTGATTAATAAGATTTTTTTACCGGCTGGCTGCGAATAAACTATAAAAAGTGCAGGGCGAAAGCTGGAGTTGTCTCGATGAGCAAAACCTACCTCAATTTTGATGTGTTGCTGAACCAGGCGGGCGACAGCTATCAGGTGCATGTGATTGACTCGCCCGCCGGGCAGGCCAGCCGCCCGTTCACCCTGCCGTTTTCGGCGCTGGAACTGGAAAACTTCATCCTCAAGATCGGGCAGAATCGGGGCAATGTGCGCAGCCTGCACATTGAGACGGTGGATGTGCCTTCGATCAAGAAACTGGGTGGGGCATTGTATGAAACCCTGTTCAGCGGGGTGGTGGCGGAACGGTTCCGCTCCAGTCTGGCGATTGCGCGGCGTGAGGGCAAGGGCTTGCGTATCCGTTTGCGTTTGTCAGGTGCGCCGAAGCTGATCGACATCCCGTGGGAGCTGCTGTTTGACGCCGACAACAACAACTACGTTGGCTTGTCGGTGAATACGCCGATCATCCGCAAGCTCGACCTGGCGACCCAGCCGGAAATGCGTCAGGCGCAGGGTGCGTTGCAGGTGCTGGTGATGATTTCCAGTCCGTCCAATTACCCGCAACTGAATGTGGAACGCGAATGGGAGCGCATCCATACCGCCACCCTGGAACTGCAACGGGCAGGCAGGCTGGTGCTGACCCGCGTGGAGCCGTCGCTGGCGGCCTTGCAGCGGCAATTGCGGCGGGAAGACTACCATGTGTTCCATTACATCGGGCATGGCGGGTTTGACCGCGCCAACAACGACGGCGTGCTGGTGCTGGAAGACCGTAACCAGAAAAGCCATCTGGTCAGCGGGCAATACCTCGGCACGATCCTGTATGACGAAACCACCCTCCAGTTGGTGTTGCTGAATTCTTGTAGCGGCGGCAGGACATCCGTCACCGACCCGTTCGCGGGCGTGGGGCAAAGCCTGCTGCAAAAGGGCATCCCGGCGGTCATCGCCATGCAGTTCGAGATCACCGACGACGCGGCGATCACCTTCTCCCACGAATTCTACGCCGCGCTGGTGGATGGCTACCCGATTGACGCCGCCGTCGCCGAAGCCCGCAAGATGATCTACGCCGAAGCCAACCAGTTGGAATGGGCGACCCCTGTCCTCTACACCAGCATCGACAGCGGCAGCCTGCTGCGCGAACCCAGTACCGAAGAACTGGAACTGTTGGAAAAACAACGGCAGCAACGTGAAGAAGACAAACGCCAAGTTGAACTGAAGCGCCAACAGGAAGAAGAGGCCAAACGTCAGGCCGAACTGAAACGCCAGCAGGAAGAAGAGGAAGCCAAGCGCCAAGCCGAATTGAAACACCAACAGGAAGAAGAGGCACGTCAGATTGAGCTGAAACGCCAACAGGAGGAGGAAATCAAGCGCCAAGCAGAGCTGAAACGCCAACAGGAAGAAGAAGCTGCTCGTCAAGCTGAACTGAAGCGGCGGGAAGCAGAACTGCAACGCCACCAGCAACTGCTCAAGCAGCAGGAGGAAACCCTGCAACAGCTTAAGCAGCAACAGGAGAAATTGAAACGTCAGGAAGAAGAAACCAAACAGCGGGCGGAATTGGAGCAACAGGAAAAAAGCAAACGGCGGGAAGCATCCTTAAGCCAGCTTAATTCAACGACAAAGCCATCTGTTCCACCACAAAAGCCTGTGTGGGCAAATGCCGTTGGCAATGACCAGTACGGTTATTACGCTGATCTGGTGGTTAAGGGTGTAACCCAGCGTTTCCGCTGGATTGGGCTAGGAATATTCTGGATGGGTTCACCTGAGTCCGAACCAGAACGTTTTGATTTTGAAGTTCGTCATCAGGTGACGCTGACCAAAGGTTTTTGGTTGGCAGATACAGCTTGTACTCAAGCGTTCTGGCAAGCAGTTAAGGCGGAGGAAATCCTGAAGGGAGGATGGTGGAAACGGACATTTGCGACAACAGCTAATCCATCGAGAGCTAATCCATCGAGGTTTAAGGATGATAATAATCCGGTTGAAAGTGTGGATTGGAATGAGGTTAAAGAATTTATTGCGGCTTTGAATAAAATTGTTCCCGGTTTGAATACGCGATTGCCGACAGAGGCTGAATGGGAATACGCCTGTCGGGCAGGAACCACGACCCCGTTTTCTTTCGGCGACAACATCACTCCTGAGCAGGTCAATTACGATGGTAACAAGCCCTACGCGAACGGCGCAAAAGGTTTGTATAGGGGAAAAACCGTTCCGGTCAAATCCCTTCCGCCCAACCCTTGGGGTTTGTACGAAATGCACGGTAATGTGTGGGAATGGTGTCAGGATGTGTGGCAGGACAAACTACCGGCGGAGCCGGTAACAGACCCGGAGGGAGCCGGAGTTGGAGACGCTTACCGTGTCGTTCGCGGCGGCTCGTGGAACCGCGGCGGCAGGAACGTGCGTTCTGCCATCCGTGGCGGGTTCGATCCCGCTGACCGCTCCGGCGACTTGGGTTTCCGTTTTGCCCTAGGTCATTGAGTTCAGGCCAGCCAGCAGGACGGCGGAGCCGCAGCCGCCAGAGGCGGCAAGTCTTGCGCGTGGAGTGGAGCCAAAGGCAGGCGCGTCGCGGAGCAGCGCCAGACTTTGGTGGACGTAACGCGCGACGTGGGGTAATCAAAGGGGTCAGACTCGATTGTTTTTTATTTCGCGATAGGATTTTGATTTTCTGTCCCCTCCCTTGGTTGCCGGGGAAACAGGACGGTTGATGCTGGCGGCAATCTTTTCCTTGAAATATTCGCTGCCCAACACCCAAGATTTGTTGGTTGCCTCACGGATTTGATCCAGTGTTGTTGCGTCCAGCAGGGTATTGAACAAGTCGCGGTATGCCTGCTGCTGTTGCGCGGGGTTAGCGCCCAGGCGTTCATACATCGGGTGGGGAACCACCAGACTGTCAGCCTTTCCCAGGGCGTTGAAACGGTAGCTTGACCAAGGGTATTCCGCCGGGTGTTCCGCCATGCCTTGCGCCCGCACCGGGTTCATTTCGATGTAGCGGTAACAGGTCAGGGCGTAGGTTTCGCTGTCAATCAGCGTGGCTTTGTAGCGGCCTTCCCACAACGTGCCGGTGCGCTGGTAGGTCTTGTTGAAATATTGCACGTAGTAACGCCCCACCATCTGCATGGCTTTGGCAAGGCTGTCTTCCTTATGGGGCGTGACCAGCAGGTGCACATGGTTGGTCATCAGCACATAGGCGTGTACGTCGCAGCCGTGTTTGTCACACGCTTGCTTGAGCTTATCCAGATAGAAACGGTAGTCCTCATCCGCATAGAAGACAGGATTGCGGTTGTTGCCACGGATGATCACATGCTGGGGTTGGCCGGGAAGGATAAAGCGCGGTTGCCGTGGCATAGTGCAAACTCCCTAGAAAAGCGGTAACTATAACCCAGCAGTCGAGGTCAATCAATCGAGTCTGACCCCTTTGATGTGCTTTACAACAGCATAACCCGTTGCTATCCTGAGCAACATGAAAGCCAAGTCATTACTCAAGGAACGTCGCGCTATTTCCGACACCAGTTTTCTGGACTTGGTAGTTTGGCAAGTGCCGGAACCACTGGCGGGCAGTTTCCATCACTTCAAGTACCGGCTTGCCTTTGTCGTCGAGGGTGTTTGCGTCCTGCGCTATGACAATGAAGCAGGCAAGGGGAACCACAAACACCTCGGCGAACGTGAAGTGCCTTACACCTTCAGCGGATTACGGCAATTGGTTGATGATTTTCTGGCTGATGTCAGCCAATGGAGGCAGGAACATGAAGACAGTCACGATTGAAGTTTCTTCCCTGGACAAAACCCATGAACGCCTGCTGGCGGCATTCGAGGGGGAAGAGCAGGGTAACTTTGTCTCTTTCCCCACGCCTGAAGCCTTGTGGAAAACCTTTACCCTCAAGCGTTGGGAAATCATCCGTGAAATGACCGGGGCGGGAGCTATCGCCATCCGCGAACTGGCGCGGCGGCTCGACCGTGATGTGCGGGCTGTCCATGCCGATGTCCAGGCTTTGCTGGCCTGTGGCGTGCTGGATAAAACGGCGGATGGCAAAATCGAGTTCCCGTATGACGCCGTGCACGTTGATTTTGTGATGGCGAAAGCGGCTTGAGGGTATTTGCGCACAAGGCTGTGGTCTAATCCCGTGGATGAAATCCAAGGGAACAGGCTCAATTGATTGCTTTTTAGCCTGTCAGTTTCGTAAACGCTTCTATGGCAAGTAACTGTTGGAGCGTTTGCAGATCCCCTGTCTGTGCATGACCCTGCTGCCGAGAAAGTTCCACCGCTACTTGCCCCAGCAGCCGGTACAATGCCGCATGATCCCCGCGCCATGCTTCCAGTGCCGCAATCTGCTGTGCTACCACCGTGTGATCTCCGCGTGCAATCGGCCCGGTCAGTGCTTGCGCCGTGTCCAGCCGGAAAATATTGCTCACCGTCCCCGCTACTATCGGTTGCAGGATTTGCATCGCTAGTTCGCGCTCCACACCCGCTTGCGCAAAGGTTTGCAGGCTGACTTCCTGAAGGGCGACCAGATAATTGCAGGCAATCACGCTGGCAGTGTGGTAAAGCGTCTTGTGTTCGGCATTGAGCGGGAAACAGCGTGCACCGATGCGGGTGAAAGCTGTTTCCAGCACTGCCAGCGCGGCAGTATCACCTTCCATACCGCAAAACGTTCCGGCGAAATCCTGCACTGCCTGCCTCGGGTCAGCAAAGCTTTTCACCGGATGTATGCTGGCAATGTGTGCGCCAATTGCTCGGGCAGGTTCCAGCAGGGCAGAACTCAATGCACCGCTACAATGGAACACGCTATTGCCTGCCTGCAATACTCTGCTTGCCACCAGTTCTGTGCAGCAAGCTGCTAGATGGTTGTCAGCACAGCCCAACAGAAATACCTCAGCCGCTGGCAGCTCTGCCATGTCGGTAACAGCTTGCCCGGCTTGCATGAACGTTACGGCTTCCGCTGAACTCGCCGGGGTACGGTTGAGGATGCCACCCAGCCGGAAAATGCCCGCCTGTTGCCACAGATGACCGAGTGTTTTGCCGACCTTGCCACAACCGATGATGTTGATGGTGGGGCTGTGTGTTGCTGACGGGAACGGTGTCATCAGGATGATTCCTTGCCGAAGGCAGATTGCTGTATCAGGTTCATCCTTATATCATCGCTGTTCCATCCCTCAGCCGGAAGCACCCATGAGCCAATACTGGAGCAAGCTGGTACACGATCTTGATCCGTATGTACCGGGCGAACAGCCCAAAGACCAGCGCTACATCAAGCTGAATACCAACGAATGCCCTTACCCGCCGTCACCTGCGGCACTGGCTGCCATTCACACAGCGGCAGATGACACCCTGCGTTTGTACCCTGACCCGAATGCGGATGTGCTCAAGGATGCCATTGCTGAGCATTACGCCGTGGATCGTGCCAATGTGTTTGTTGGTAATGGTTCCGATGAGGTGTTGGCACATGTTTTTCACGGGCTGCTCAAACATGAAAAGCCGTTACTGTTCCCTGACATCAGCTACAGCTTCTACCCGGTTTATGCGAACCTTTACCAGATTGAGGCGCAACAAATCCCGCTGCGTGACGATTTCCGCCTGTGTCTGGGGGATTATGCGGTTGATAATGGTGGCATCATTTTCCCCAACCCGAATGCGCCAACCAGCATGGCAGTCGGGTTGGAAGCCATCGAAGCCCTGTTGCAAACCCATCCTGATTCCGTAGTGGTGGTGGACGAAGCCTATATCGACTTTGGTGGCGAAACCGCCATTCCGCTGACAGCCACGTACCCTAATTTGCTGGTGGTGCAGACTTTCTCCAAGTCCCGCTCGCTGGCAGGTCTGCGGGTTGGTTTTGCCGTCGGTCATACCGACCTGATCAATGCCTTGGAACGGGTGAAAAATTCCTTCAACTCCTACCCACTGGGGCGTATGGCGATTGCTGGGGCTGCTGCCGCGATGCGTGACAAGGCATATTTCGAGACAATGTGTCAGCGCATCATCGCTACCCGTGAAAATACCGTGCAGAAACTGACTGAGCTTGGTTTTACTGTGCTGCCTTCCGCTGCCAACTTCGTGTTTGCCCGTCCGCCTGCCGGTAATGCCGAGGCCATTTATCTGGCGCTGAAGCAGCGGGGAGTGCTGGTGCGTTATTTCAACAAACCACGCATCAACGAATACCTGCGTATTACCATCGGTACGGACGAAGAAATGGCGGCCTTTTTACAGGTATTGTCCGAACTATGAATCTTTATGCACTCGAAACCCACCTCAACCAGTTGTTGAATATCGACAAGTTCCGTGATTACGCTCCCAACGGCTTGCAAATCGAGGGCAGGGCGCAAGTGCAAACCATTGTGACCGGTGTTACTGCCAGCCAGCAACTGCTCGATGCAGCGGTTGAACATGGTGCCGATGCTGTGTTGGTACATCACGGTTACTTCTGGAAAGGTGAGTCACCTGTGATTCGCGGCATGAAAAAACGCCGGATTGCGACCTTGCTTCAGCACGACATCAGCCTGTTTGGGTATCACTTGCCGCTGGATGCGCACCCGGAACTGGGTAACAACGCCCAGCTTGCCAGGCTGTTGGGAATCCAGATCGGCGGGGTGATGGATGAGCGGGAGTTACAGGGTGTCGGCAATATCGGTTGCCTGCCTGAGGCGCAGTCGCTGCAAGCCTTTGGGCAACAGGTTGCCAAGGTGTTGGGGCGTGAGCCATTACTGATTTCCGCAGGCGACAAGCCAGTTAGCAAAATTGCCTGGTGTACGGGGGGCGGTCAGGGGTATATCCAGCAGGCTTTTGAAGCGGGGGTCGATGCTTACCTGAGCGGGGAAATCTCCGAACATACTGTGCATTTTGCCCGTGAAAACGGTATCCACTACATCGCCGCCGGGCATCACGCCACCGAACGTTATGGTATCCGGGCGTTAGGGGATTATCTGGCGGCAACCTTTGATTTGAAACATGTTTTTCTTGACTGCGATAACCCTGTATAAAACGGGTTATTTCCCTGTTTTTGTGCTATCATTGCCGCGCCTTTGTGGGCTGTCAGTTTTGGCGGTTTCATGACCTAAGTCAATGCGGGATGGCGAGTGCTGTGCGGATGCGCAATTACGCTTGATTTTGCTCATGAGTTCGGACATCCTACGAAGTCTTTTAGTGTTTGCTAATATATCGCACGCTTGTGCGTGACACACATTAAATTCAACGCTGTTGCGATCTGGTATGTCAGGTGCGCAAGAGCGCGGTTTATATTTTTGATTATTTTTGGGAGATAGCAACCGATGGCAAATTCTGGAGTAGATAAAAGCCGTCGCCGCTTCCTGATTGCTGCCACTTCCGTAGTGGGTGCAGCAGGTGCGGCAGCGATTGCGACCCCGTTCCTTTCTTCATGGTCTCCCAGTGCCCGTGCGCTTGCCGCCGGTGCGCCAGTGGAAGTCCCTGTAGGCAAAGTGGAACCGGGTCAATTGATTCGTGTTATCTGGCGTGGCAAGCCGGTATGGATCGTTAACCGTACCAAGGAAATGCTGGATTCGCTGGCAGGTCTGGAAGCCAGCCTGAAAGACCCGAATTCCGATAACATCAAGCAGCAGCCTGAATATGCCAAGAACTTGGCTCGTACCCGCGAGGGCAAGGAACAGTATCTGGTTCTGGTTGGTATCTGTACTCATTTGGGTTGCTCTCCAACCTACCGTCCTGAACTGGCTCCGGCTGATTTGGGCGCAGAGTGGAAAGGTGGCTGGTATTGCCCTTGCCACGGTTCCCGTTTCGACTTGGCAGGCCGCGTGTTCAAGAACGTTCCGGCTGGGGCTAACCTTGAAGTACCTCCATACTACTTTAAAGACGACAACACTGTTTTGATTGGTGAAAATGGAGGTAAAGCATAATGGCCGAGCGTCCTGCACATAATTACACAGGTATCCTGGGTTGGGTTGAAGACCGCTTCCCGCTGATGGAAACCTGGAAAGCGCATCTGGCTGAGTACTATGCGCCGAAAAACTTCAACTTCTGGTATTTCTTCGGTTCACTGGCGATGCTGGTATTGGTGATCCAGATCGTTTCCGGCCTGTTCCTGGCATTCCATTACAAACCGGATACCGGCCTGGCGTTTGCCTCTGTTGAGTACATCATGCGTGACGTGCCGGGTGGCTGGTTTATCCGCTACATGCATTCCACCGGGGCTTCTGCGTTCTTTATCGTTGTTTACCTGCACATGTTCCGTGCCTTGATCTACGGATCTTACAAGGGCAAACGTGAGCTAATCTGGCTGATCGGTATGGCGATTTATCTGGCGCTGATGGCGACTGCGTTCATGGGCTACCTGCTGCCTTGGGGACAAATGTCTTTCTGGGGTGCTCAGGTAATCATCAACCTGTTCAATACCATCCCGTTCATTGGTGAAGCGTTGTCTACTTGGATTCGTGGTGACTTCGTACTCGGTGATGCTACCCTGAACCGCTTCTTCGCGCTGCACTTCTTCCTGCCCGCATTGGTTCTGCCTGCGCTGGTATTTGTACATATCGTTGCCCTGCACGCAGTCGGTTCCAACAACCCTGATGGCGTTGAAATCAAGAAAGGCCCGAAAGGCAATGCATGGAGCGAAACAGCGCCTGCTGATGGCATTCCGTTCCACCCTTACTACTCTGTTAAGGATATTCTGGGTGTTGTGGTATTCCTGATCGGTTTCTTCGCTATCCTGTTCTTTGCGCCGGAAGGTGGTGGCTATTTCCTGGAAAAGCCAAACTTTGAACCAGCCAATGCACTGAAAACACCTGAGCACATTGCACCTGTTTGGTACTTCACACCATTCTACACAGTTCTGCGTGCGATCCCTGACCCTTGGTATGGTACGCTGGCGATGTTCGGTGCGATTGCCATCCTGTTTGTGTTGCCGTGGATCGACCGTAATCCAGTCAAATCCTGGCGTTACCGCAACAATGCACACAAGATCAACCTGATCCTGTTTGCGGTTGTCTTCTGTGTGCTGGGCTGGATGGGTGTCGAAGCCGTAACGCCTGCGTACAAGGAACTGGGAACCCGCATGACCCAAATCTATTTCGTGTTCTTTGCAGTCCTGTGGGTACACAGCAACCCTGCCAAAGCGAAATACGTGATGTGGTTTGGAATCCTGTTGGCGGCAATTATTGGTTATGACCTCGTGTTCCGCGTACCAGGCAGCGATGCTGAAGCGCTGACTCAAATGCTGATTCAGGCTGTATGGCCTGTCGGCTACTTGGCTTTGACTCTGTTGCTGCCTGCTTTCAAGCCTAGCTGCAACGAAGAAAAGCCTGTTCCTGAGCGTGTAACAGGTCATTGATAGGAGTGCGCAACATGAAAAAGTTTATCGCAAGTGTAATGTTCGCACTGTCAGCAACCCTGATGGCGACTACAGCACTGGCTAGTGGCGGAGGTGTACATCTGGAACATGCAGATGTAGACATTCACAACAAGGAAAGCCTGCAACGTGGCGTAAAGTACTACGTCAACTATTGCATGGGTTGCCACTCCCTGAGCTATAGCCGTTACAACCGCATTGCCCAGGATCTGGAGCTGACGGAAGAGCAGGTCGTTAAAAACCTGATCTTTACCCGTAATGCTGACGGTGAGCAGGACAAGCCGGGCGCACTGATGAAAAATGCTATTTCCCAGAAACATTCTGCGGAATGGTTTGGTGCTCCTCCTCCTGACCTGACTCTGGTGGGGCGTTCACGTGGGCCTGATTGGATTTACAGCTACCTGAAAGCATTCTATGTTGATCCAACTCGTCCAATGGGTGTGAACAATACCGTGTTCCCGAACGTTGGTATGCCGCATGTGCTATGGGAACTGCAAGGTTTGCAGGAAAAACACTGCACTAAGGAAGGTGAAGGTGCACATGCTGTCGAGCATTGCGAACTGAAAACAGTCAAGCAAGGCAGCATGAGTGCAGCCGAGTATGATCAGGTTGCTCGTGACCTGACCAACTTCCTCGCCTATGTTGGTGAGCCTGCTGCCCTGCATCGCTCCACTTACGGCATTCTGGTCTTGTTGTTCCTGGCGGTGTTTGCCGTACTGGCCTACTTCCTGAAAAAGGAATACTGGAAGGACGTGCATTAATCCTCATCCGGTATAACACCTTGAAGCCACTCTAGTATAAAATGGAGTGGCTTTTTTGTTTCCAGCACACAGGGAGTCCCGCTTATATGGCTTCGCTTTCCAGCCGAAGATCTGTAATGACATTGTTTTCTGCACCTGATTGCGCGGATAGTCACCGGGTGCGTATTGTTCTGGCAGAAAAAGACATCACTGTCGATATTCTGAGTATCAATCTTGATAACAAGCCAGAAGAACTTGCCGAGTTCAACCCGTACAACACAACGCCCACGCTGCTTGACCGCGATCTGGTGCTGTATGATGCACGGATCATCATGGAATACCTGGATGAGCGTTTCCCGCACCCACCCCTGATGCCGGTTGACCCAGTGACCCGCGCCCATTCCCGTCTGGCTTTGTACCGCATTGAAAAAGACTGGTTTTCGCTGGTGCATGATATTGAGCAAGGTGACGAGGCAACTTCATCCCAAGCACGCAAAATCCTGCGGGAAAGTGTGCTGTCGGCAGCGGAAGTATTTTCCGTCAAGCCGTACTTCCTGAGTGATGAATTTTCACTGGTGGATTGCACCATTGCTCCGATCCTGTGGCGTTTGCCGAAGTACGGTATTGATGTGCCGGAAAAACAGGGCAAGCCTATCCTGAAATATATGGATCGGGTGTTTTCGCGGGATGCATTCCAGCAATCCCTGAGTAAGGTTGAAAAATCCATTCGCCCATGAGTATGACACCTAAACGTCCTTACCTGTTGCGTGCTTTCTACGAGTGGATCGTGGATAACAACATGACGCCGCACATTCTGGTGGATGCCCGCTCCAGCGAAGTCAGCGTACCGCGCCAGTTTGTCAAGGATGGCAATATCGTGCTGAATGTCAGCATGACGGCTGCCAACAACCTGATGATGGACAATGACAAGATAACCTTCAGCGCCCGTTTTGGCGGTAAGGCATTTTCAATCTGGTTGCCGATGTGGTCGGTTATGGCGATTTATTCGCGTGAAACCCAGGAAGGGATTAGTTTCCCTCCTGATGAATATGCTGAGTTAGCAGAAACGACCGGGCAGGTGGAAAGCAAAAAATCACCAACTCTGGCGGCTGTACCCAGCACAACCGATGATGATGAAGTCGTTGATGCCCTGCTGGATGAGGTTGGGCAGGATGATGATGCAGGCGAACAGCAGGACCCCGAGCCTGAGCCTCCACCCAAGTCGGGCAACAAGCAACGTCCCTCTTTCCTGCGGGTGGTGAAATAAGCCCAATGCTGTCGCTGATTGTTGCCATGGCACATGACAGGGTTATCGGCAACGAAGGCCGGATGCCTTGGCATCTTCCTGCGGATCTGGCTTGGTTCAAGCAAAACACCTTGGGGAAACCCATTGTCATGGGGCGCAAAACCTGGGATTCCATTGGGCTGGCATTGCCGGGGCGGCGCAATCTGGTAGTTTCACGCGATGAAACTTTCCAGCCTGCCGGAGCAGAGCGCGTAGCCACACCGGAAAATGCGTTAGCGCTGGTTATGGATGCACCGGAAGTCATGGTTGTAGGCGGTGCGCAGATTTACCAGCATTTTCTGCCCCATGCCGGGCGTTTGTATCTGACTCTGATTGATGCAGACCTGCCGGGTGATACGTTTTTTCCTGATTACACACAGGCGGCTTGGTGTGAAGTGTCACGCACCGAGTGTCCTGCCGATAGCAAGAACCCTTATCCTCATGCATTTCTGATTCTGGAACGAAAAGCCTGATTCCAAGGAGCTACCTGATGAGTTCACTACTGATAGTAAATGCCAATCTGGTTAATGAAGGGCAGATTACGGCTGCCGATGTATTGATCCGCAATGGTCGTATTGAAAGCATCGGTAACAACCTGTCAAACACGGGTGGTGAGGTGCTGGATGCAGCAGGCCGTTACCTACTGCCGGGCATGATTGATGATCAGGTGCATTTTCGTGAACCTGGGCTAACCCACAAGGGGGATCTGGCAACGGAAAGTCGTGCGGCGGTGGCAGGTGGCATTACCAGTTTCATGGATATGCCGAATACCGTACCGAACACCCTGACTTCTGCCATTCTCAATGAAAAGAAACAGCTCGCCGCAGGTCGTGCGGCAGGGAACTATGCCTTTTATCTGGGGGCATCCAACGATAATCTGGAAGCTATCAAGGCACTGAATCCCAAGGATGCCTGCGGGATAAAAGTGTTCATGGGGGCTTCTACCGGCAACATGCTGGTTGACGATCCTGAAGTGCTGGAACAAATTTTCACCCATGCACCCACCCTGCTTGCTGCCCATTGCGAAGATACCCCAACCATCCTGGAAAACGAGGAAAGTTACCGCAGCATTTATGGTGACAATATCCCGTTCAACCTGCATCCCGTCATCCGCAGCGAAGCAGCCTGCTACAAATCATCATCGCTGGCGATGGAGCTGGCGAAACGTTGTGGCACGCGCTTGCACATCCTGCACATTTCCACTGCCAAAGAAGCTGAGATGTTTTCTGATGCGCCGATGAAGGACAAGCGGATTACTGCCGAGGCATGTGTCCATTTCCTGCATTTTTCGGATGAGGATTACGCAACCAAGGGAGCGCTGATCAAGTGCAACCCTGCCATCAAGAGCGCCGAAGACCGCGCGGGCATTATTCAGGCACTGATGGATGGTCGTCTGGATGCGATTGCCACTGACCATGCGCCGCACACCTGGGGCGAAAAGCAGAACAGCAGCTATTTCAAGGCGCCTTCCGGTTTGCCGCTGGTGCAACACGCCATGCAGACGGTACTGGAACACTACCACGACGGCATCTTTTCGTTGGAATTCATCGTGGAAAAAACCAGTCATGCGATCGCGGAAATGTTCAACATCAAGGATCGTGGCTACATTCGCGAGGGCTATTGGGCGGATTTGACACTGGTCGATCTGGAAAAGCCATTCCTTGCCACCCATGCCAACAGCTTGTCCAAATGTGGCTGGACACCGTTTGATGGCTATGAATTCCGTTCCAGCATTGCTGCCACGCTCGTTAACGGGCAACTGGTGTGGAAGGATGGCAAGCTGGTGGATGTGGCTCCGATGGGGATGGCGCTGGAGTTCAATCGCTAAGCCAGGGCTGGCACATCGAAACGGATGCCTGACATTCACACTCTCCACGACAGTTCCGACGAATTCGGCCCGATGATCGTTACCGACGACGGGCAATGTCGAGTGTTGTCGTTTGCCCCCAATGACGAGCAAAGTCGCAGCCTGAAAGCCGCGCCGCATGTGCTGCAATACGAATACACTCAGGCGATGTTGCTGGTATTGCTGTTCTGCCAGCCCCGGCGGGTGCTGATTCTGGGATTGGGTGGTGGCAGTTTGCTGACAGCGTTGCACCATGTTATTCCCGGTATCCGCATCACGGCGGTGGAATTGCGCCAAAGCGTGATTGATGTCGCCTACCGCTATTTCCAGATGCCGCATGGCAAGCGGCTGGAAGTCGTGTGTGCCAATGCCGATTACTACCTGTGCGAGCCGTTGCCGCACAAGCAGGATGTAGTGTTCGCCGACTTGTACCACGGCACGGGGGTGGATGATGTGCAGTTGAAAGCCGATTTCATCGCCCGCTGTGCCGACACTCTCAAGGAAGAGGGTTGGCTGGTTCTGAATTGCTGGAACGAGCACCGCGAAGATGCGGTATTGCGTGAAGCCTTGCGTGAACATTTTGCCGACATCCGCACTATCCTGACCAGCAGCCGCAACTGGGTGATTCTGGCAGGCAGGAAGCCGAGCTGGCGCACCAACAGTGAAATGAAGGAAACGGCTTTTCAGCTTTCCAGTGCTTTGGGGTTTCCACTGACCCGCCATCTGGCGAGGTTGCGGGCGCTGGGCGAATAGTGTCTTATCTGCTGTTGTTCCTGTCGGCACTGCTGGCGGCAACGATTGTGCCTGCTCAGTCGGAAAGCGTGTTGGTGGGGTTGATCCTCAATGGGCAACACGTTTTCTGGTTATTGATTGCCGTGGCAACGTTGGGCAATACGCTGGGGTCGGTCATCAACTGGTGGCTGGGGCGTTATCTGGAACATTTTCATACCAAGCGCTGGTTTCCGGTCAAGGCGGAGACGCTGGCGCGAGCGCAGGTGCAATTCCAGCGTTACGGGTGGTGGTCGTTATTGCTCAGTTGGCTACCGGTGATTGGCGATCCGCTGACGATGGTGGCGGGATTGCTGCGGATGCCACTGTTACCGTTCGTCCTCGTGGTCGCTGTGGCGAAGGGTGGGCGTTATTTCTTGCTGGGCTGGATGGTGGCGGGTTAACGCTTCCAGCGCCAGCAGATGCTGTTTCGCCGTCAACCCGCCCGCATAACCCGTCAACTTGCCTGATTTGGCAATTACCCGATGGCAAGGCACGATAATGCTGATCGGGTTCAAACCGTTGGTATGCCCAACCGCCCGCACCGCTTGCGGTTGCCCAATCATGTGCGCTTGTTCGGCATAGCTGCGGGTTTCACCGTAGGGAATATCGCGCAAGGCTTGCCAGGTGCGTTGCTGGAAATCCGTGCCATGCACGCTTAGTGGCAAGTCGAAGGTGCGTCGAGTTCCGGCGAAATAGGCTTGTAACTGGCTGATGGCTTCGCGGGTCATGGCGTTGCTTTGAGCTTGCACATCACCCAACATGGTGCGGATGCGTTGCCAGTTGCTGTTGAACGCGACCGCACATACTGCGTCAGCCGTTGCAGCGATAGTCAGTGTACCGATGGGTGATTCCCAGCTTGCAAAACTGATGGTCATGGTGCGTTTCATCAGACGGGTTGGGTTGCTTGCATCGCAGGTCGTGTGCGGAATTGCGCATACCATGCCTGCGTTTGTGGGCAAGCAGCACTGTGCAATAGATGCGGCAGGCGGAATTCCAGATAGCCGATGGCAGCGCCCAATGCCAGATGTGCGAGTGTCAGGGATGCGCCCAAGGTGTCGAGGCGGGTTTCAAGGTGTTGCAAGGTACGGGTGATTTCGGTTTCCCAGCGGGTCATGGCGGTGGGGGAGCGTTCGTGCTCCGGGCGGCTGCGTTCTTCCATTACGCGGTTGTAGGCTGCATCCATCAAGCCATCGGCGAGGGCTTCCCAGCGCAAGATTTCCCAGTGTTGCCAGCCGGATTGTGGCAGGAGCGTGTGACCGCTGAGGCTGTCGAGGTAATGGCAAATCACCGGGCTGTCGAACAGGGCTTCACCGTTTGCCAGCACGAGGGCGGGGACTTTGCCGAGCGGGTTGGCGGCGAAGAGTTCCGGTTGTTCCTGTGCGACATTGACGGAAACTGTTTCGATGTGTGCATCCAGCCCGGTTTCGAGGGCAACCATGTGCACCTTGCGGGCATAGGGGGAGGTGGGTGAGTAGAACAGTTTCATCATGGCAGAAATTACTCCAAGCTAAACACAGGCTATTTTGCTACAGGTAGCACCAGAATGTCGAAAACGGTAACGGTGGACTCCCGGACAGCAGAATCAATGACCCAAACGTAAACCCAGCAAGCACTCCCGATTCCCTTCATCCCGCTGGCGCTGTGCCACTTTGCGCTCATAACTGGCTTGGGTTTTAACAAAGTGCAGGGTGTAAGGTCGCCCCGACTTGAGTGTCTTCTTGAGATGGTGAAGAGTTTAGATAGCGTCGCAGTTATTTACCATACTTCTATTCTTGGTCGATATTTTGTAGTATTGTTTCTACAATAACTTAATGCAAGAGGTGTTGTCATGATTACGACCCTTTCCAGCCGCGAATTCAATCAGGATGCCAGCCGTGCCAAGAAAGCGGCACTCAATGGCCCGGTATTCATCACTGACCGGGGCAAACCTGCTCATGTGTTGCTGAGTATTGGAGAATACCTGCGCATCACCGGGCAGCAGGTAAGTATCGTTGACTTATTGGCAATGCCAGCAGTGGCTGACATCGACTTCGAGCCACCGCGTTTGAGCGGCACATTGTACCAGCCTGCGGAGTTACTCTGATGTACGTGCTGGATACCAACGTGGTTTCCGAACTACGCAAAGCCAAAACCGGCAAGGCAGATCCGCACGTGGTCGCTTGGGCGCAAAGTGTGCCTGCCACCAGTCTATTTGTGTCGGCGATCAGCATTTTGGAGCTGGAAACCGGCATCTTGTTGCTGGAACGGCGTGATGCTACCCAAGGTGCAATGTTGCGCCAGTGGTTGGAAACCCAAGTGTTGCCCAGCTTTGCTGAACGTGTGTTGGCAGTGGATACCGCCGTTGCGTGGCAATGTGCCAGCCTGCATGTGCCAGACCCGCGCTCAGATCGGGATGCACTGATTGCGGCAAGCGCAATGGCTCACGGGATGGCAGTTGTGACCCGCAATGTGGAGGATTTCAAACCGACAGGCGTTGAAATAGTGAATCCGTGGGTTTATGGCATTTGACTGAAATATTTCCACACGGGCAAAACGCTGATGGTGATTTCACTTTCTTGCCATTCCGCTTCCTCATCCATGGTGAGAATAATGCCGGTTTGGGCATCACAAAACCGGCAAGCAGCCACCAATCCCGCCACCTCACGCGCACGAGTAACCGGATCACCGATCTCGTAACAAACTTGTATCGGTAGCCAAGCCCCGTTGGGCTGTTGCACCACAAAATCACATTTCTGTGTGCCTTTGATAAACAACAAGTCCAATCCCTGTTTGCGTAACTCCATCGCTGCCAGGTTTTCCATCAGCTTGCCTTTGTCTTGCCCCGCCCGCCAGCTCAACGCGCTGATTAAACCGTTATCCACAATGTAGGCTTTCTTGTCGCCCAGTTCGCGCCGTACCAGTGATGGGTCGTATTTGTAAGCTACCGACAGCAGGTAAATCGCGTTGGCTTGTTCCAGATAGTTGTGCAAGGTGTCTTTGCCAATGCGGAATCCGTCAGATTTCAGTTCGTTCGGGGCTTCAGTGCAGGAATTTCGCGTAGCTGAAAGTCGCGGATCAGGGTTTTGAGCAGTTCTTTCTTGGTCATGACGTTTATTTTAGATGAAATCATCTTTTTTGTAAGGACAATTTCCATATTTTCTGCTTTAAATCCGTGGCAGTGCTGATTTCTGCCCTTGAAAAAACGGGTGTCTTGTTCCGCTCAGTGTACTGGTTATTAGTATGATATAAAATCCACCTTATGTACTCTCCGAACAGATTATCCCCATGACGCATCCTGAACCCATTGACACCGCACCGGATACCCGCCCGCCTGCCCGTGGCTGGGTTTGGCATTCCACCGATGCGTCGATTGCGGCGGGGCAACTCTCGCTGCTGTCGGTGCTGGAAACCTTCTGCGCCCTTGGCTTGTACGGCTGGCTTGCCTTCCACTTCGACCACCAATGGTGGCTGCTAATCAGCGCGGTCGCCGCTCCCATTATCCTGCTACGCTCCCCCGAATCCAAAGCCCTCGGTGTGCAATGGCTGGGCAGCTATTGGGAAGGCTGGAATAGTGACCGGGAGTGGGGTGATTTAACCTTAAGCGAGAAAGCCTTGGTTATCGGCATTCCGCTAGTGGTGGCAGGCTTGTTGACGTGGTGGTTGGCATCGCTATGGCTTCCCGGCTACACGGGTTGGGCGTTATTCTGGCGGTCGTTTGCCTTAGGTGCGTTTGCGTTTGCGGTTGCGGGTGCGTTTGCGGTTGCGGTTGCGGTTGCGGGTGCGGTTGCGGTTGCGTTTGCGGTTGCGGTTGCGGGTGCGGGTGCGGGTGCGTTTGCGTTTGCGGTTGCGGGTGCGGGTGCGTTTGCGGTTGCGGGTGCGTTTGCGGGTGCGTTTGCGGTTGCGGTTGCGTTTGCGGTTGCGGTTGCGTTTGCGTTTGCGGTTGCGGACAGTAAAAATCCGTGGTTAAAACTGCCCGCCACGTTCATCCTGTTAGCCCTGTTCATACCTGCGTTTGCTGTGGCAGTCTGGCTGCGTAGTTTATTGATCCGGGTGGTGGCGACGGTATTCCATCCGGCGGCTGGTTTGCGCCACCTGCCCGCAAACTGGCGGGAAACTCTTGCCGTCGTGGACTTTACTCATCCACCGGAACTATTGCCCGGTGCGGCACAGGTGGATGATACGCTAACCGTCGGTGGGTTGTTAGCAAAAATGAAAACAAGCACGGGGGATAATTGGTGGGAGAAAGCCATACTTGCGGCTTTGTGGTATCCGCCTGCGTTGCTGTGGCGGTGGAGTTTGAAGGCGACGCTGTGGTTGTGGTTTCCGCTGGCGTTGCTGCTGCGCCCGGATAAGGCGACGGACAATGTGGGTAAGGTGCGCAAGGATGCCGTTACCCAGATTTGGGTTAGTAACCTGCTGCTGTGGGTGGCAATCGTGGTGGCATTGTGGCTGGGGACAGGGCATTTCCCGCCGGAAACCGTGCAATCATGGGCAGGACTGGCAGGTGAAAACGCTGGCAAGTGGCTGGAACAACTGCTGGCTCTGGCAACACCCCCCAACGGCTTGATTGAAGCCGTCTTATGGCTGTGTTGCAGTCTGGTTGGGCTGGTCTGGCTCTATTCCCAATACGTGCAAAAGCAAAGCCCGAAAACACTGGCGGAAGAAGATGCCATTTATGAGATGCACCCCGAACCCAAACAGCTATTCCTCACCCATTCCCGTTGGCTGGAACGTCTTTATGTGTTTCTGGTGGTGAGTTTTATCCTGCTGGGTTACGCCGTGGTGCTGCATTTGGCAAACCAACACTACCCGGCGGAACTGGGGCGATTTATTCCGGTTTGGCTACTAAACTGGTTGTGATACCGCAACGAGGCTAATCATGCACGACACCCACTGGCAAATATCCCCCAACCCCGCCAAAGCTCTGATGCTGGCAAAACGCCAACTCAGCGAATTCGTCTGCGATGCGGTCAATCTGGAAGGCATCAACATGACCCTGCCGGAAGTCCAAACCCTGCTGGACGGCATCACCGTGGGTGGGCACAAACTTTCCGACCAGCAAATCACCGTCAACCAAGGCAACGCATGGCGGTTGTTGTTTGAATGGATCGAACGTAACGCATTCAGCGTCTCGGCAGAAAAAGCCTGTGCACTTCATGCTGTTGCGGCGAAGGAAGAAGCCTTGACCTGGGGCGCATTCCGTACAGGCGGCGTGCTGATTGCGGGAACAGATTACCTGCCGCCACCTGCTGCCGAATTACCTGCCCAGTTCGACGCCATGGTGGCTGACCTTGCCCAAATTGACGACATTTACGATCAGGCCATCCATATCTTCCTGACCATGGCGCGTTGCCAGTTTTTCTACGATGTGAACAAGCGCATGGGGCGTTTCATGATGAACGGGCATTTGCTCCAGCACGGCTACCCCGCCATCAACCTACCAGCCAAACGCCAACTGGAATTCAACACCCTGATGCTGGCGTTTTATGCGTCTGGGGATGAAACCCCGATGAATGCCTTCATGCGCTCGTGCATGGATGAGCGGGTGCTGCGCATCATGCGGGAAACTCCGTAATTCAGCCTTCAACGCATCTTTTCGGTGCACGCTTCCCCGCCAACGCTCCAACACACTGCACGTTCATGCACGCTTTTCTTGCTCCTCCCCTGATAAGGAGAGGTCGGGAGGGGTTTCTTCATGCTGGCACAACCCTTGCATAACACTCCCCATACGCTGCCCCGGTCAACGGCGACCGCCCGCAGCCCCACCACGCACCGCAGCGTGACACAATAGACGGGTAACGAAGCCCTGAACCTCCGCGCCATCTCCACTGGCCTTGAGGTTCAGGGCTTTTTTGTTTTCAGGAGAAGCAAAAATGCTGAAAGAAAATCTGGTACTGATCGGCAACGGCATGGCAGGGGTACGCACCCTCGAAGAGCTGCTCAAGCTCGCCCCCGACCACTACAACATCACCGTATTCGGCGAAGAGCCTTACGGTAACTACAACCGCATCATGCTGTCGCCAGTGTTGGCGAGTGAAAAGACTATTGAACAAATCATGCTCAATGATGATGCCTGGTACGCCGCCAACGGCATTACCCTGCACAAGGGCAAAAAGGTCGAGGAAATCAACCGCGCCCGCCGCGAAGTGATCGCCACCGATGGCACAGTTGCGCATTATGACCGTCTCATTATTGCGACGGGTTCAGTGCCGTTCATGCTGCCCTTGCCCGGTGCGGATAAGGAAGGGGTGATCGGTTTCCGCGACATCAAGGACGTGGACACCATGCTGGAAGTCGCCCGCAAACACCAACACGCCGTTGTCATCGGTGGTGGTTTGTTGGGGCTGGAAGCTGCCAACGGCTTGATGAAACAAGGCATGGATGTGACGGTGGTGCATCTGCTCGACACCCTGATGGAACGCCAACTCGACAAGCCCGCCGCGCAAATGCTGCAAAAATCGCTCGAAGCACGCGGCATGACATTCCTGATGGAACACAGTACCGCCGAAATTATTGGCAACCAGCGCGTCATTGGCGTGCGCTTCAAAAACGGCACCGAAATTCCCGCTGATCTGGTGGTGATGGCAGTTGGTATCAAACCCAATATCGAACTGGGCAAAGCCGCTGGCCTGCACTGCGAACGTGGCATCGTGGTCAACGATACCCTGCAAACCATCACCGACCCGAAAATCTACGCGATCGGCGAGTGTGTGCAGCACCGTGGCATTGCCTACGGGTTGGTTGCGCCGCTGTTCGAGCAAGCCAAAGTTGCCGCCAACCATCTGGCACAGCACGGCATCGCCCGTTATGAAGGCACGGTGACTTCCACCAAGCTGAAAGTGACCGGGATTGAGCTGTTTTCGGCGGGTGATTTCATCGGCAACGACAAAACCGAAGAGATTGTGTTCAAGGATGCGGCTTCCGGCACGTACAAGAAAATTGTCCTGCAAGACAACCAGATCAAGGGTGCAGTGCTGTACGGCGATACCGTGGATGGCAGTTGGTATTTCCAGTTGATGAAAGACGGCACGGATATTTCCGCCTTCCGCGACACCCTATTGTTCGGGCAGGCGCATCTGGGCGATTCCGGGCATAACCCCGACACCCGTGTTGCCAGCTTGCCCGACTCTGCCGAAATCTGCGGTTGTAACGGTGTGTGCAAAGGCGACATCGTAAAGGCGATTACCGAAAAAAAGCTGTTCACGCTGGATGAAGTCCGCGCCCACACCAAAGCCTCAGCGTCGTGTGGCTCGTGTACCGGGCTGGTCGAATCCTTGCTGGCGCATACGGTGGGTGGTGACTATTCCGCCACGCCCAAAACCAAACCGCTGTGCAAATGCACCGATTACACCCACGATGACATCCGCCACGGCATTATCCAGTACAGCCTGAAAACCATGCCAGCCGTGCGCGAGCATTTCGAGTGGAAAACCCCGGATGGCTGCCCGGCTTGCCGTAACGCGCTCAACTATTACCTGCTGTGCGCCTTCCCCACCGAATACGTGGACGATGCGCAGTCGCGCTATATCAACGAACGCGCCCACGGCAATATCCAGAAAGACGGCACGTATTCCGTCGTCCCGCGCCTGTTTGGCGGGATGTGTACCGCTGACCAGCTCCGCGCCATTGCCGACGTTGCCGACAAGTACCAAGTGCCGACCATGAAGGTCACGGGCGGGCAACGCATTGATATGTTTGGTATCCAGAAAGAACAGCTTCCGGCGATGTGGAAAGACCTGACCGATGCGGGTTTCGTTTCCGGCCATGCTTACGGCAAGGCAATGCGCACGGTGAAAACCTGTGTGGGCAGCGAATGGTGTCGTTTCGGTACACAGGATTCCACTGGTTTGGGGGTGAAGCTGGAAGAGCTGACATGGGGTTCGTGGATGCCGCACAAGTTCAAGCTGGCGGTGTCCGGCTGCCCGCGCAACTGTGCGGAAGCCACCATCAAGGACTTTGGCGTGGTGTGCGTCGATTCCGGTTACGAGCTGCACATCGGCGGCAATGGCGGTATCAAGGTGCGTGTCACCGACCTGCTGACCAAGGTCGAAACCGAAGAGCAGGTGCTGGAATATTGCGGTGCATTCTGCCAGTTCTACCGCGAAGATGCGCATTATCTGGAACGTACCGCCCCGTGGGTTGAGCGCGTCGGGCTGGACAAAATTAAAAAGGCACTGGAAGACGCCGCAGGGCGCAAAGCCTTGTACGAACGCTTCCTGATTTCCCAGCAGCCTGCCCAGATCGACCCGTGGAAAGCCCGCGCCGAAGGTGCGGAAGCCCTCGAATTTACCCCGATTACCGTAGACGCTTGAGAGGAGTAACAACCATGAGCAAATGGATAGAAGTGGTCGAACTGAACAAAATCCCGGTCTTGGGTTCGCGCCTCATCAAGACCCGTGACCAAAGCATTGCGGTATTCCGGGGTAGCAACGATCAGGTATTCGCCATCCGCGACGCCTGCCCGCACAAGGGCGGCCCGCTGTCACAAGGCATCATGCACGGCACAACTGTCACCTGCCCGCTGCACAACTGGAAAATCGACCTCACCAGCGGCAACGCACTTGCGCCCGACGAAGGCTGTAGCAATGTGTTTGCGGTGAAGGTGGAAGACGGGAAGGTGTTTCTTCAGTTACCCCTCACCCCCCACCCCCCTCTCCCTCAAGGGGAGAGGGGGCGCAAGAAAAAAATTTATTTTAGCCCCTCTCCCCTTGAGGGAGAGGGGTTGGGGTGAGGGGGTCTTCAACCATGCAAACAACCAAAACCACCTGCCCCTACTGCGGCGTAGGCTGCGGCGTACTGGTGCAACAGGACACCAGCGGCAAGTTCAGCGTCAAGCCCGACCCGGAACACCCCGCCAACCTCGGCAGGCTGTGTTCCAAAGGCACGGCACTGGCAGAAACGCTCGACCACCCCGACCGCCTGCTGTACCCGGAAATCCACGGGCAGCGGGTGTCATGGGATGAAGCCACCCGCACCATTGCCAACCGTTTCCGCAGCATCATTGAGGAACACGGCGCGGACGCCGTAGCGTTCTACGTTTCCGGTCAACTCCTGACCGAAGACTATTACGTTGCCAACAAGCTGATGAAAGGTTTCATTGGCTCGGCGAACATCGACACCAATTCACGCCTGTGTATGTCATCGGCGGTGGCGGCACACAAACGCGCGTTCGGTGAAGACCTTGTGCCATGCAGCTACGCCGATTTGGAGCAGGCGCAACTGATTGTGCTGGTGGGCAGCAATACCGCGTGGTGTCACCCTGTCCTCTACCAACGCATGGTCAAAGCGAAAAAAGCCAACCCCGCGCTGCAAGTGGTGACGATTGACCCGCGCCGTACCCAGACCGCCGACCTTGCCGACCTGCATCTGGGGCTTGCCCCCGGCACGGATGCTTCTTTGTTCAACGGCTTGCTGGCATGGCTGGCGGCAAACGGGCATACCGACACCGCTTTCGTCAGCCAATCCACCAACGGCATGGAACAGGCAGTGGCGATGGCGCAAACCACTGCCCCCAACGTGCAGGCAGTGGCGGAACAATGCCGCCTGCCAGTGGAAGATGTGCAACGCTTTTTCGATTTGTTCGCCCGCACCGACAAGGTGGTCACGGTGTTTTCGCAAGGCATCAACCAGTCTTCCAGCGGGGTGGACAAGGGCAATGCCATCATCAATTGCCACTTGCTCACGGGGCGGATTGGCAAGCCGGGGGCAGGCGCATTTTCTTTCACCGGGCAACCCAATGCGATGGGCGGGCGCGAAGTCGGTGGGCTGGCTAACCAGCTTGCCGCGCATCTGGACATCGACAACCCGCAACACCGCGACCTGGTGCAACGCTTCTGGCAATCGCCGCGCATGGCGCAACAATCCGGGTTGAAGGCGGTGGATTTGTTCCGGGCGATCGAAGCGGGCAAGGTCAAAGCGGTGTGGATCATGGCGACCAACCCGGTAGTGAGTTTGCCGGATAGTGACCAAGTGCGGCGTGCCTTGGCGCAATGCGAACTGGTGGTGGTGTCCGATTGTGTGCGCCATACCGATACGCTGGCGTGGGCGCATATCCGCCTGCCTGCGCTGACGTGGGGCGAACGCAACGGTACTGTCACCAATTCCGACCGCACCATTTCGCGCCAACGCCCGTTCCTGCCCGCACCGGGCGAAGCCAAACAGGATTGGGAAATCATCCGCGATGTGGCGTGGGCAATGGGCTATGCCGCGCATTTCCCTTACGACTCGGCACATGATATTTTCTGCGAACACGCCGCCTTGTCAACGTTTGAAAACACGGGCGGGCGTTGTTTCAATATCGGTGCGTGGCAGGATTTGAGTGCGCTGGAATACGATGCCTTGCCACCGACCCAGTGGCCGCTGGATGCCACGGGGCAGGGGACGCAACGCCTGTTTGCTGATGGCAAGTTTTTCACCGCTTCCGGCAAGGCGCAATTCATCGCGGTGCAGCCGCGTTTGCCGCAGTCGCTACGCAGTGCAGAATACCCCTTCGTCCTCAACACCGGGCGGGTGCGTGACCATTGGCATACGCTGACGCGCACCGGGATTTCCGCACGTTTGTCGGCACACAAAAGCGAGCCTTACGTGGAAATGCACCCCTGCGATGCCCGCGACCAAGGCTTGCAGGAAGGCACGCTTGCCCGCCTCCACAACCCCTTGGGCGAACTGCTGGTGCGGGTAAAAACCAGCCGTGAGCAGCAGCGCGGTAGCCTGTTCGTGCCGATGCACTGGAGCGGGCAATTCAGTGCGGCGGCGGGGGTGGGGCGGCTGATTCCGGCGGTGGTAGACCCGATTTCCGGGCAGCCGGAAGCCAAGCACGCGACGGTGGCGATTGTGACGTTTGCAGCAGGGTGGTGTGGGTTTTTGATTGCGCGAAGGAAGCTAAGCCCTGTTGGGCTTCCCCCCCATCCTAACCTTCCCCCGCAGGGGGGGAAGGAACAAGAGACTTGCCCTTCTTGCTCTTCGCTCCCTTCCCCCCTTGCGGGGGAAGGGTTGGGGATGGGGGGGTATTACTGGTCAATCATCAAAGTCGAAAACGCCTGGCGTTACGAGCTTTCCGGCAACACCCCCAGTTCCGATTGGGCAGCCTTCGCCCGCGAGCTGCTGTGCCAAAACGATGATGCCGTGAACTGGACGGAATACTTCGATACTGCCCGCCAAACCTACCGTGCAGCCCGTTTTGTCGGTGGGCAACTGGAAAGCTGTCTGTTCATCAGTGCCTCCGCCGATGTATTGCCAGCGCGTGAGTGGCTGGTCAGTTTGTTTGCCCATGAAACCTTACAGCCGCAAGACCGCATTAGTCTGTTGGCTGGCAAACCCACGGTGGTAGGTGAGGACAAAGGGCGCATGGTTTGCGCGTGTTTCAACGTCGGGGAAAAGACCATCCGCAAAGCGATTGCCGAACAAGGGCTGGATAGCGTGGAAGCCATCGGGCGGTGTCTGAACGCAGGTACGAATTGCGGCTCGTGTGTGCCAGAACTGAAAGCATTGCTGGCGTAATTCTTGCATTCTCCCAGTATTAGCGTTTGCTCATACAAGGTTCTTATGCACAAACTGATGTTGGTCGATCATGACCCCGAACGTTCCGCCAGCCTCGAAGCGGCGCTGCTGGCTGCGGGTTATTCCCACATTCTACGTGTCGGGCAGGGTGAAAACCTGCTCACGGCGGTGCGCACTCACCAACCCGACATCATTTTGATTGACATGCAAAGCCCTGACCGCGACACGCTGGAATCGCTGCGTAATGTCAGCCGCGAAATGCCCAAGCCGATCGTGTTTTTCGCCGAACAAAGCGACCTCGACACCACCCGCGCTGCCATCAATGCCGGGGTCAGCGCCTATATCGTTGACGACCTGCCTGGCAAACGTTTGAAATCGGTACTGGAAGTGGCGATTACCCGTTTTCAGGAGCATCAAAAGCTCAAAGACGAGCTGGAAGACTACAAATCGCGTCTGCAAGACCGCAAGGATGTGGATAAAGCCAAAGGCATCCTCATGCAGCACCGCAATCTGTCCGAAGAGGAGGCGTATCAGCTCCTGCGCAAAATGGCAATGGATCGCAACATGAAAATCGGTGAAGCCGCCCGTAATTTCGTCGCGGCAATGGCGCTATTGGGAGGAAAGTTCTGATGAAACAAGACCTGCGCATCGGTTTTTTGCCTCTCACCGACTGTGCTGTGCTGGTAGCAGCACTGGAGCGTGGTTTCTTTGAAAAATACGGTTTGCGTGTCACTTTGCAACGTGAGGTTTCGTGGGCAAACATCCGCGACCGGGTGGCGTTCGGTGAGTTGGATGCTGCGCACATGCTTGCCCCGATGCCCTTGGCGGCAACGTTGGGGATTGATGGCTTGGGTGTGCCCATGCAAGCCGCTTTCAGCCTCGGTTTGAATGGCAGCGCGATCACCCTCGCCAGTCAGTTGATGGATGAGGTACGTAACCTGTTTCCGCAACATTTATGCAGCAGCCCCTTGCGTGCCAACGGCTTGAAAGCCCTGCTCGACATGCAGCAAGGACGTAAACTGGTGTTCGCCAGTGTCTACCCCTTTTCCCAGCACCATTATTTGTTGCGTGCATGGTTGCAAGATGGCGGTCTGGATTTGGAGCGTGAAGTCGAGATTCAAGTGATTCCACCTTCGCAAATGGTCAGTGCTTTGGCTGAGGGCAAAATTGACGGTTATTGCGCAGGCGAGCCGTGGAATCAAATGGCAGTTCAGCGTGGTATTGGTTGTGTTGCTGTTAGCAGCTACGATTTGTGGCACAACGGCCCGGAAAAAGTGTTGGGTGTCACCCAGACGTGGGCAGAAGCTAACCCTGAAACCCACCTTAATCTGTTATGTGCGTTGCTAGAGGCTGCCCGTTGGACTGATGACGGACATAACCGCACTCAGTTGGCGGAACTGTTGGCGCGTCCACAGTATTTGGATGTGCCGGTGGAACTGATCCGTGCGCCGCTGTTGGGGCGTTACCGTTACGCGACGGCTGAGCCGGAACGCTTGCTGTCGGACTTTCATGTATTTGCCCGCTATGCCGCCAATTTTCCGTGGCATTCGCATGGGCGTTATTTCCTGCAACAGATGCAGGCAGCAGGGCAACTCAAACAGCCTGTCGCTGGCGAGCAGGCACTGCTTGCCAAGGTGTATCGCACCGATTTTTATCGGTTGGCAGCAGATGTGCTGTGCCTGCCATACCCAAGGGTGGATGAATTGCCGATGACTGGTTGCACCACTGCATGGGTGTTGCTTGAAGCCAGCCAAGCGATGGCGATGGGCAGTAATTATATTGCACTGCATCAATTGCGTGCCATGTGAGGGCATCAAGCACAATATAAGTGCATTCTAATGGATTCGTGAGGTGGGTGGAGCGTAGTAACACCCGCCAAATCCCTAGCAAAACCGCCATTTCTCCCAGTTGGCACACCCCTTGCATAATACTTCACAAGCAGTCAAAGGCGACTGCAACTGAAGTGACTCCTCCTCTTATCCGCGCGACGTAGTGCGGAATTTTGGGTAAAGCTGCCCTGACCTCTGTTGGTTCCTCCTCACCAACAGGCGTCAGGGCTTTTTTTTGGCTACGAAAAAAGGTTTTGACGATGAGCAACACACAATCAACAAACCGCCGGACTTTCCTCAGGAAAGCGACGTTGGCATTGGCACTGAGCATAGGGCTGGGTGCTGGCATGTTCACCAGCACACTGGTGCAGGCAGACATCGGTAAGCCGGAAAAGACCGACCTCAAGTTCGGTTTCATCAAGCTGACTGACATGGCTCCGCTGGCGATTGCCTATGAAAAAGGTTTCTTTGAAGACGAAGGCTTGTTTGTCAAGCTGGAAGCGCAAGCCAACTGGAAAGTGCTGCTGGATGGCGTCATCGACGGGCAACTGGATGGCGCACACATGCTGGCAGGGCAGCCACTGGCAGCCACGGTGGGTTTCGGTACCAAAGCCGATGTCATTACCCCGTTTTCGATGGATTTGAACGGCAATGGGATTACCGTTTCCAACGCGGTGTGGGAAAAGATGAAACCCCACGTGGAAATGAAAGACGGCAAACCCGTCCACCCGATCAAGGCTGAAGCCCTCAAGCCGGTCATTGAGGAATACAAGAAGGATGGCAAGCCGTTCAATCTCGGCATGGTGTTCCCGGTTTCCACCCACAACTATGAACTGCGCTACTGGCTGGCAGCGGGCGGCATCAATCCTGGTACTTACGCACCTGCCAAAGATGACATCAAAGGCCAGATCGGTGCAGACGTGATGATTTCCGTCACCCCGCCACCGCAAATGCCCGCGACGATGGAAGCAGGTACGATTGACGGCTATTGCGTCGGCGAACCGTGGAACCAGCAAGCCGTCGCCAAGGGTATCGGCGTGCCGGTCATTACCGACTACGAAATCTGGAAAAACAACCCGGAAAAAGTGTTTGGCATCACCAAGGAGTTTGCTGAAAAGAACCCGAACACCACGGCGCGTCTGGTAAAAGCCCTGATCCGTGCTGCTTACTGGCTGGATGAAAACAACAACGCCAACCGTAAGGAAGCGGTAGAAATCCTCTCCAAGCCGGAATACGTCGGTGCGGATAAAGCGGTGCTGGAAAATTCCATGATCGGCACTTACGAGTACGAAAAAGGCGACAAGCGCGATGTGCCGGACTTCAATGTATTCTTCCGTTACAACGCCACTTACCCGTACTACTCCGATGCAGTCTGGTATCTGACGCAAATGCGCCGCTGGGGTCAGATTGGCGAAGCCAAGGATGACAAGTGGTTCGATGAAACCGCGAAAAAAGTTTACCGCCCTGACATCTACAAAGTGGCAGCCGAAGCCCTGATTACCGAAGGCAAGCTGAAGAAGGAAGATTTCCCTGACTTCGCAGCAGAAAGTGGTTACAAGCCTGCCACCAGCGACTTCATCGATGGCACAACTTACGACGGCAAAAAGCCGAACGAGTACATCGAGCAGTTCAAGATCGGGCTGAAGAAAGACGAGAAGGTGTAAAGAACCCCTCACCCCTAGCCCCCTCTCCCTCAAGGGGAGAGGGGAACAAGAGAATTACTGCCTCCCATCTTAGCCCCTCTCCCCTTGAGGGAGAGGGGTTGGGGTGAGGGGTAAAACGGAGTTTCCCATGAACACCAAGCAATTATTCCAGACCTTCGCAGCGCCATTCCTCGGTATCCTGCTGTTTCTGGCGATCTGGCAGGTTGGCGCACCCAAAATCGTGACCTCACTTGGCGCAGTACCAGGGCCAGTGCAGGTGTTCGAGCAATTCACCGGCCTGATTGATGAGCATCAGGCTGCCCGCCAGAAAGAGGTGGAATTCTACCAACGCCAGGAAGAACGCAACGCCAAGGCTAAAGCCGAAGACCCGGCTGCTGAAACCGAAATGCGTAAATACACAGGTAAGGCTACCTTCTTTGACCAAATCTGGACGAGCATCGTCACCGTCATGACCGGCTTTGTGCTGGCAGGTTTCATCGCCATCCCGCTGGGTATCGTGGCGGGGCTGAGCCAGACGGTGTATTCCGCCATCAACCCGCTGATCCAGTTGTTCAAACCTGTTTCGCCGCTAGCGTGGCTGCCAATCGTGACCATGATCGTGAGCGCTGTGTATGTGTCGGATGACCCAACCTTCGACAAATCGTTCGTCAACTCGGCGCTGACTGTGCTGCTGTGCTGTTTGTGGCCGACCATCATCAATACCACGGTGGGTGTGGCCAATATCAGCAAGGATTTGCAGAACGTCAGCAAGGTGCTGCGCCTGAGCTGGTGGACGCATGTGCGCAAGATCGTGCTGCCTTCCGCCATTCCGATGATCTTCACCGGCTTGCGTTTGTCACTGGGGATTGCGTGGATGGTGCTGATTGCGGCGGAAATGCTGGCGCAGAACCCTGGGCTGGGCAAGTTCGTCTGGGATGAATTCCAGAATGGCAGTTCCAATTCGCTAGGGCGCATCATGGTGGCAGTGATCGTCATCGGCCTGATCGGCTTTGCGCTGGATCGCGGCATGTTGTTCCTGCAACGGCATTTTTCCTGGGACAAGAGCATGGCTCTGCGTTAATCAGCTACAAGGAGAACAGACATGACCAACAAGAATCACCCGGATCACCTGCTGATTTCGCAAGTATCCATCGACTTTCCAACCCCAAAAGGGCCGTACCGTGCGCTGGACAAAGTGAACCTGCGTATCGAAAAAGGGGAATTCGTTTCCATCATCGGTCATTCCGGCTGCGGCAAATCGACTGTACTGAATATCGTTGCGGGGCTGTATCAGGCCACCGAAGGCGGCGTCATCCTCGACGGGCGTGAAGTGAACGAGCCGGGGCCAGAACGCGCAGTGGTGTTCCAGAACCATTCCCTGCTGCCATGGTTGACCGCCTATGAAAACGTCGAACTGGCAGTGAAGCAGGTGTTCAAGGGCAGAAAGACCAAAGCCGAAATGAAGGAATGGATCGAACACAACCTGACACTGGTGCATATGGATCACGCCATGCACAAACGCCCGGATGAAATTTCCGGCGGCATGAAACAGCGTGTCGGCATTGCCCGCGCCCTGGCGATGGAACCGCAGGTGTTGTTGCTGGATGAGCCGTTTGGCGCATTGGATGCCCTGACCCGCGCCCACTTGCAGGATTCCATGATGGAAATCCAGGCCACCCTCGGCAATACCGTGATCATGATCACGCACGATGTGGATGAGGCAGTGTTGCTGTCTGACCGTATTGTGATGATGTCTAATGGCCCGGCAGCGACTGTCGGCGAGATTCTGCAAGTCAATCTGCCACGCCCGCGCAACCGGGTGGAAATGGCGGAAATGCCAGAATACATCCGTTGCCGTCATGCGGTGCTGAGTTTCCTGTATGAGCGTCACGGACGCAAAGAGGCTGCTACTCCCAAGGCCAGGGTAAATGCCTCCAAGACCGATGAGGAAAGCGAACCCGCAAGGGGTAATGTGGTTGAACTGAAAACGCTGTCAGCCAAGGCGGCCTAAGCAAAAAACTGCTATACGGGGCTTGACGCAAGCCGCCCAGCCCCGTATAGTTCGCGCTCTTGATTGAGGAATGGAAGCAAACTATCCTACCTCTTGCAACGTCGGAGTATAGCGCAGCCTGGTAGCGCACCTGTTTTGGGTACAGGTGGTCGGGGGTTCAAATCCCTCTACTCCGACCATTCATTTTCTTAAAATCTGCGCCCGTAGCTCAACGGATAGAGCAACGGCCTTCTAAGCCGTAGGTTGCAGGTTCGAGCCCTGCCGGGCGCGCCATTTTAGCCCCGCAGTTCTCAGTACAGCTTTCAGTGGTGACTGTAGCGCAGTTGGTAGCGCACTGGATTGTGATTCCGGTGGTCGTGGGTTCGAGTCCCATCAGTCACCCCACTTTTTCCCTATTTCAAATGTTATACAAGAGCGCAACTGCTGTGTATAATCGCCTCCTTCGTGATTCTGTGCCACTTACTTGCTAACAGGATCCACGGTTTACAGATACGTGCGAAAATGGCGGAATTGGTAGACGCACTGGATTTAGGTTCCAGCGCCGCAAGGCGTGAGAGTTCGAGTCTCTCTTTTCGCACCATCCTTATCCCCCTTGAATTTAACGATGAAATGCCCTGCATCCAAACGATGACAGGCCCGTAAACGAGGTTTTTTACATGCAAGTTTCTGTCGAGACAACTGGTAACATCGATCGCAAAATGACTGTGGCGCTGCCTGCTGCCCAGGTTGACCAGGAAGTCGAAAAACGTCTGAAATCCATGGCTGGACGTGTCCGTATTGATGGTTTCCGCCCCGGCAAAGTCCCTTTCAATGTGGTTAAAAAGCGTTATGCTGAAGCGACACGCTATGAAGTCGTGGAAAAGCTGTTGGGAGCCACTTTCCAGCAGGCTGCCAGCCAGGAGCAATTGCGTGTTGCCGGTTTGCCTGAAATTGATCTGACCAGCATGGAAGAGGGCAAAGATCTGGAGTTTGTTGCCAGTTTCCAGGTTTACCCTGACATTACCATCGCAGGGGTTGAAACACTGAGCATCACTCGCCCTGTTGCTGAAGTCGGCGATGCTGATCTTGATGCCATGATCGAGACTATCCGCAAGCAAAACAAGGACTGGCAGGAAACTGACCGTGCGGCTGAAGTCGGTGACATGGTAAAGGTCGACTTCGATGGTTCTATTGATGGTGTCGCGTTTGAAGGCGGTGCTGCACAGGATTATTCTGTGGAACTGGGCGCGGGCCGGATGCTGAAAGACTTTGAAGAAGGTCTGGTTGGCATGAAAGCGGGCGAAGAGAAGGTAATTGAGGTCGCTTTCCCTGAAGGCTATCACGCAGAAGACCTCAAGGGTAAAACTGCCCAGTTCAAGCTGAGCATGAAACAGGTGCGTGCCCCCGTATTGCCGGAAGTGGATGCTGATTTCATCACCAAGTTTGGGGTGGAAAGTGGCTCTGTCGAAGATTTCCGTGCTGAAGTGAAAAAGAACATGGCGCGTGAATTGGGTAATGCCATCAAGACCCAGCTCAAGCAGCAGGTGATGGATGGCTTGTCTGATTTGCATGTGTTCGATATTCCGAAAGCGCTGATCAGCGATGAAATCCGCTACATTCGTGACGAGTTTTCGCAAAATACCGGTAGTTCTGCCGATAATATGCCGGACGCACTGTTTGCACCGCAAGCCGAACGGCGCGTCAAACTTGGTTTGCTGGTGGGCGAAATCATTCGCCAGCATGACTTGAAACGTGACCAGGCACGGGTTGATGCCATGCTGGAATCATTGGCTGCCACGTATGAAGAACCGGCGGCATTGATGGATTACTACCGTGGCAATCGTCAGGCGATGCAAACCATTGAAGCGGCTGTCATGGAAGAAATGATCGTTGAGTGGGTCATGGGCAAAGCCACTGTCACCGACGAGAACCGCAGCTTTGACAGCGTAATGAACCCCGGTAAGCAGCAAGCACAGGCTTGATCTGCTTGATGAAAAGGTAGGTAACGATGTTTGGAAAAAACCCGATCGAACCGCGTGCAGTCGGTGTACCGATGGTCATTGAGCAATCTTCGCGTGGTGAGCGTGCGTTTGACATCTATTCGCGTTTGTTGCGTGAACGTGTCATTTTCTGTGTGGGTGAAGTCGAAGACTACATGGCCAACCTGATCGTGGCACAGTTGCTTTTCCTCGAATCTGAAAACCCGGAAAAGGACATCCACCTGTATATCAATTCACCGGGTGGTGTTATTACTTCAGGGATGGCGATTTATGACACCATGCAGTTCATCAAGCCGGATGTCAGTACCCTGTGCATTGGGCAGGCAGCCAGCATGGGGGCTGTGTTGTTGGCGGGTGGAGCCAAAGGCAAGCGTTTTGCCTTGCCACATTCGCGTGTCATGATCCACCAGCCTTTGGGGGGATTCCGTGGACAGGCTTCCGACATCGAAATCCATGCGCGTGAAATCCTCAAGATGCGTGCCGAGTTGAATGGTGTGTTGGCGAAGCATACCGGTCAGCCACTGGATCGTATTGAGCAGGACACTGATCGTGACAACTTCATGGATGCTGTCACAGCGCAGGAATATGGCCTGATTGACGAGGTGTTGTACACCCGTTCATGAAGGTTTTAGGCGTTGCTTAAGCCTTTTGTCCGAAAACAGCCTGCATTGTCAGGCTGTTTTTGTCTCTGGACAGGTATTTTTCAGGAAAAACAGCGTAAAATACACCTTAAAAGCGTGGTGTTCTTGTCACAACGCGGATTAATCACAATAATAACACTTGAAAACATTGATGCGGACACCACATAGTCCCTTGGTCATAATAGTAAAGTGCCTGAAAGCGGGCACAGGATAGAGGTTCTGATGAGCAAAGATAGAAGAGGCGACCACGATAGCGGCAAATTGTTGTACTGTTCCTTTTGCGGGAAAAGCCAGCATGAAGTGCGCAAACTGATCGCCGGGCCTTCGGTATTCATCTGCGATGAGTGCGTCGATCTCTGCAACGACATTATTCAGGAAGAAATGCACGCAACGCAGGGTACGGATGATTCTGCGGCTCTGCCTACTCCCCGCGAACTCAAGGCCAAGCTGGACGATTACGTCATCGGTCAGGAACTAGCGAAAAAAGTCCTTTCTGTCGCTGTCTACAACCATTACAAGCGCCTGTACAAAAAGGGCGGCAAGGATGAGGTCGAACTGGCGAAAAGCAATATTTTGCTGATCGGGCCGACCGGTAGCGGCAAGACCTTGCTGGCGGAAACACTGGCACGGTTGCTGAATGTACCGTTTACCATTGCGGATGCCACCACTTTGACCGAAGCCGGTTATGTGGGTGAGGATGTGGAAAACATCATCCAGAAACTGCTGCAAAAATGCGATTACGATGTAGAAAAAGCCCAGACCGGTATTGTTTACATCGACGAAATCGACAAGATTTCCCGCAAGGCTGACAACCCTTCCATTACCCGTGATGTATCGGGTGAAGGTGTGCAACAGGCATTGCTGAAACTGGTTGAAGGCACAATTGCCTCGGTGCCACCACAAGGTGGGCGTAAGCATCCGCAGCAGGAATTCTTGCAAGTGGATACCCGCCATATCCTGTTTATTGTTGGTGGTGCATTCGCAGGGATGGACAAAGTAATCAGCAACCGCACCGAAAAGGGCAGTATCGGTTTTTCTGCCAAGGTTAAAACCCCGGATGAAAACCGTCGTTTCGGTGAAGTCATCAAGGACATCGAAGCAGAAGATCTGGTGCGTTACGGTCTGATTCCCGAGTTTGTCGGGCGTTTGCCAGTCGTGGCGACCTTGGACGAGCTGGATGAAGAAGCCTTGATGCAAATCCTCACCGAGCCGAAAAATGCCTTGACCAAGCAATATGCCAAGTTGTTTGAAATGGAAGGTTCAGAACTGGTTTTCCGTGAAGATGCCCTGCACGCCATAGCCCGCAAGGCGATGGAACGCAAAACCGGTGCTCGCGGTCTGCGTTCCATCATGGAAAAGATTCTGCTTGATACCATGTACGACCTGCCTTCCTTACAAAATGTCAGCAAAGTAGTGGTGGATGAAGCCGTCATCAATGGCGAATCCACACCATATCTCATCTACGAAAATGTCGAACAGCAGGCAGCAGCAGGCGAGTGACACATTTCCCGTGTACCCTGTCAACGAGGCAGGGTACATCTTCTAATGCCACAGAGAGTATTGGTTATGGCTAAGACTATTATTGTCCCTGTATTACCGTTACGTGATGTCGTGGTATATCCACATATGGTAATTCCCCTGTTTGTTGGGCGGAACAAGTCCATACACGCACTCGATATGGCGATGGATAACGACAAGCAAATTCTGCTGGTTGCACAAAAAAGTGCTGAAGTCGATGCGCCCGATTTGGAAGACGTGCATACGGTTGGCACACTGGCAACCATTCTACAATTACTGAAATTGCCAGATGGAACTCTGAAAGTATTGGTTGAAGGGCTGGAGCGTGCAGAAATCATTGCCATCGACAATGACGGCGATTTTTCGGCAGCCCGCGTGGAAGTCCGGGCATCCATCCCCGGTGATGAACGCAAGGTGGATGTACTGAGCCGTTCACTGGTTGGTTTGTTCGAGCAGTACGTCAAACTGAATAAGAAAGTACCGCCAGAAATCCTCTCTTCCCTTGCCAGTATTGACGATCCTGTGCGTTTGGCAGATACCATCGCTGCCCATCTTGGCTTGAAGATTGCCGAAAAGCAGCGCGTGCTGGAAATGTTGGATGTGGAAGAGCGTATCCAGTACCTGATGGAATTGGTGGAAGGTGAAATTGACCTGTTGCAGGTAGAAAAGAAAATCCGTGGGCGCGTCAAGCAACAAATGGAACGCAGCCAACGCGAGTATTACCTCAACGAACAGATCAAGGCCATTCAGAAAGAACTGGGTGAAATGGATGATGCCGCACCCAATGAAATGGAAGAGCTTGCCCGCAAGGTCGACGCTGCCGGTATGTCGAAAGAGGCCAGGGAAAAAGCTGAGACCGAGCTGAAAAAGCTGAAAATGATGTCGCCCATGTCAGCAGAAGCCACCGTGGTGCGCAACTACATTGACTGGCTGGCTGGTTTGCCTTGGAAGAAAAAGTCCAAGGTCAACAACAATCTGGCAGCAGCCGAGAAAGTGCTGAATGAAGACCACTACGGTCTGGATGAAGTCAAGGAACGTATTCTGGAGTTTCTGGCGGTTCAGCAACGGGTCAAAAAGCTCAAAGGCCCGATCCTCTGTCTGGTTGGACCGCCGGGCGTGGGTAAAACGTCCTTGGGGCAATCCATCGCCCGTGCCACCGGGCGCAAGTTTACCCGCATGGCCCTAGGTGGCGTGCGTGACGAAGCGGAAATCCGTGGGCATCGCCGTACTTACATTGGTTCATTGCCGGGTAAAATCATCCAGAACCTGAGCAAGGTAGGTACTCGCAATCCATTGTTCCTGCTGGATGAAATCGACAAGATGTCGACCGACTTCCGGGGCGATCCGTCGTCTGCCTTGCTGGAAGTGCTGGATCCCGAGCAAAACCACACTTTCGCCGACCATTATTTGGAAGTGGATTTCGACCTGTCGGACGTGATGTTCGTGGCAACTTCCAACAGTATGCGTATTCCAGGGCCGCTGCTGGATCGTATGGAGGTTATCCGCATTCCGGGCTATACCGAAGATGAAAAACTCAGTATTGCCAAAAACTACCTGATCCCCAAACAGCTCAAAAGCAATGGTTTGAAGAAAGGCGAGTTGGCAATCAGTGATTCTGCGGTGCTGGAAATTATCCGTCATTACACCCGCGAGGCCGGGGTGCGTAATCTGGATCGGGAGATTTCCAAACTGTGCCGCAAAGCCGTCAAGGATCATTTGCTCAACGATCGCAAGAAAACCTCCATTACACCGCGTAATATCGAAAAGTATCTGGGGGTAAAGCGTTTCGACTATGGTCGTGCCGACAAGTCCAATCAAGTCGGGCAAGTGACCGGGCTGGCATGGACATCCGTCGGTGGTGATCTGTTAACCATTGAAAGTGCCTTGTTGCCGGGTAATGGCATGATCAAGAGTACCGGACGTCTGGGTGAGGTGATGAAAGAATCCATCCATGCGGCTGAAACTGTGGTGAAAAGTCGCGCCCGCCAGTTGGGGATTACCCGCAAGTTCCTGCGCAAGCACAATGTGCATATCCACGTACCTGAAGGTGCGACGCCCAAGGATGGCCCCAGTGCAGGTATCGGTATGGTGACAGCAATGGTTTCCGCCATGACCCGCATTCCGGTACGTGCCGACGTGGCGATGACAGGGGAAATTACCTTGCGTGGTGAAGTGTTGCCGATCGGTGGATTGAAGGAAAAGCTGTTGGCGGCACACCGTGGTGGCATCAAGCTGGTATTGATTCCGCGTGAAAACGAAAAAGATCTGGCGGAAGTTCCTGAGAACGTCAAGAAAGGTCTCGAAATTCACCCTGTCAAGTGGATTGATGAAGTATTATCCCTGGCATTGGAGCGTAGTCCCTTGCCATTGGCTGATGATGAAGATGTGGATGATGAGGATGGGGGAAGCCCACAAGTAGTACCTGCACCTGTGGTGGAAGAGGAGGATGTTACTCCTGCAAGACCACATTAATACGCTACAATTGAATGAAATACTCCTGCGTGCGTGAAGTCCGTCATTTTGTTGACATATTTTGGATGTCACTGGTATAACTGTCGGGCGTATCCGCATGGGTGGCTCTGCTGGTCAAGAGATGGCAGGGGTGTTTCGGTTTTCCCTCTATAACGATGAATTCACAAGGAAACGATTTTATGAATAAATCAGAACTGATTGATGCAGTAGCGGCTAAGTCCGGCCTGACGAAAGCTGATACTGATCGTGCATTTAAAGCGTTCGTCGAATGCATTTCTGAAGCATTGGCCAAAAATGACCAGGTTGCTCTGGTTGGCTTTGGTACTTTCCTGGTGCGTGAGCGTCAGGAGCGTTCTGGCCGCAATCCGCGTACTGGAGAATCCATTCAAATCGCTTCTGCAAAAATTCCTGCATTTAAAGCTGGTAAAGCTCTAAAGGATGCAGTAAACTAGTGCCCTTTCCAACGACGGGTAGTTAGCTCAGTTGGTAGAGCGTCGCCCTTACAAGGCGAATGTCGGGGGTTCGAGCCCCTCACTACCCACCATCGTTGAAAATTTTCCTTATGCGGAGCGGTAGTTCAGTTGGTTAGAATATCGGCCTGTCACGCCGAGGGTCGCGGGTTCGAGTCCCGTCCGCTCCGCCACTTTTCTCTCGAAAAAGATGCCTCAGTGGCATCTTTTTTATTGCTCTCATTGCTTCGGAGCGGTAGTTCAGTTGGTTAGAATACCGGCCTGTCACGCCGGGGGTCGCGGGTTCGAGTCCCGTCCGCTCCGCCAACTTTTCCCATTTCCTCACCTGTTTTCTTCCTGTATGATTGCCTCTCTGCGCTCGTGGGGCGTGCGCGATATTTATCCATTAACATACTGACAAAAACGTAACAAGCTCATGCTACAAACGATTCATGACAAAGCCAAAGGTTGGGTTGCCTATACTATCGTAGGTCTCATTGCGATTCCGTTTGCTCTGTTTGGCATCAACCAGTATTTTGAAGGTGGCGGCAAGCTGGTCGCTGCCACGGTTAACGGTGAAGAAGTGTCTGTACAGGCAGTACAGAATACGCTGTTGGAACTGAAGCAACAGTTTGGTGGGCAGCTTCCCCCCGGTATGGATGATTCTGTACTGAAAAACAGCGCCTTGGAGTCTGTGGTCAACCAGACATTGCTCCAGCAAAAAATTCGCGAAGGCGGCTACCGTGCCAGTAACCAGGAAGTGCAGGAAGCCATTGCACAGATTCCTGCGTTCCAGAAAGATGGCAAGTTTGATCTGGAAACATACAAAAACTTCCTGAAAATGCAGCGCCGTGATGAAGCCGGGTTTGAGTTCCAGGTGCGTGATGACCTTTCCCAGCAACAGTTGCGCGGTGCAGTGCTGGATACTGCATTCTTGCCCAAGGCTGAAGCTGAACAGTATCAGGCATTACGCAACCAGCAGCGCGAATTGGAAGTTTTTACCCTTAAAGCGGCTGACTTTCAGTCACAGGTCAAGGTCAGTGATGAGCAGATTGCCCAGTACTATGAGCAAAACAAAGCTTCGTTCATGACCGAAGAAAAAGTCCAGTTGGCTTATCTGGAAATCAAGCGGGATGCTTTGGCATCGGCTGTGACGGTTGATGACAACACCTTGAAAAACTGGTTTGAAGATAATGCTGACCAGTACATAAAACCTGAAGAGTATGTTACCAGTCACATTCTGGTCAGCGTGTCTGATCCTGCCAAGGATGCAGCCGCAAAACAAAAGATTGATACCTTGTATGCTGATTTGCAAGCAGGCAAGCGTACCTTTGAAGACATTGCCCGTACTGATTCTGATGACAAACCAAGCGCTGAAAAAGGTGGTTTGATCGGTAGTGTGGTTGCTGGTGAGTGGGGAGCCGAGTTTGAAAAAGCCGTGTTTGCCTTGAAAGCGGGTGAAACTTCGGCGCCGGTCAAGACTGAAGCAGGTTATGAAATCATCAAAGTGACGGAAATCAAACCTGCCATCCAGAAAACTTTTGAGGAAGTTCGTGCCGATGTTAGTGCTGATTACCGCAAGGAACAGGCTGACAAGGCATTCACCGAAAAGGCTGAGACACTGGGGCGTTTGGCTTATGAACAGGATGGTGATCTTGCGCCCGCTGCCAAGGAACTGGGGTTGTCTGTCCAGCAAACTGACTGGGTAACTCGTGCAAGCGGGCAGGGTATTGCCGGAAATGAAAAAGTCCGTACAGCAGCCTTTGATGCCGATGTACAAGCAGGCAAGAATTCTGACCTGCTGGAACTGGAGGATGGTCATGCTGCGGTAATCCGCACGGTAAACAAGGAAGCTGCTACACAGAAGCCACTGGATGCTGTGCGTGAAGAAATCCGTACTAGTCTGCTAGCTACAGAAGCCCGCAAATTGACTGCGCAAAAAGGTGAAGAACTACTGAAAAAGCTGGTGGAAACGCAAGCCTGGAGTGCCATTACTGCTTCTGCTTTGGGTAGTGAAGCCGCTGTCGAAAAACTGGGATTGGTGGGGCGCACCGACAACAAATTGATGCCGGAAGTTGCCAGTCAGGCATTTGCCATGAATCACCCGCAAGCTGGCAAGACCACTTGGGCAAGTGTTGCCTTGGGTAATGGAGACTATGCGCTGATTGCCCTCAAGTCCGTCAAACCAGGTGACACTAAACTGGATGCTGGAGCCAACAGCATTTACAACCAAACAGTTGGACAACGTGAATTGGGTGCGATGCTGCAAGGACTGAGGGAATCCGCCGAGATTGTCCTGCACCCTGAGAACCTGTAACGGGGTATGAAAGTCCATCTGAAAGCGCTGGGCTGTCGCCTGAACGAGGCAGAACTCGAACAATGGTCACAGGAGTTCCGTTCTGCCGGGCATGAAATTGTCCCGAGTGTGCCTGATGCCGATGTACTGGTGTTGAATACCTGTGCAGTGACCAGCGATGCTTCCGGGAAATCACGCCGCCTGATGCATCGGTTGTATCGGGAAAATCCGCAAGCCCGACTGGTGGTAAGCGGTTGCTATGCCACGTTGCAAGCAAACGAAGTGGCAGATGCGATGGGTGTCGATCTGGTTATTCCCAATGCCGAAAAAGACCGTTTGCCGCAGACAGTCATGCAGCGCTTCGAGCTGCCAGTGATGCCTGTCATGGCAACCGAGCCGGGTGAGTCACCACTCTTTATGCGTGGACGGCAGCGGGCATTCATCAAGATTCAGGATGGTTGTCGTTATCGTTGCACTTTCTGCATCGTGACGGTTGCGCGTGGTGACGAGCGCAGCCGTAGTGAAACCGAGATCATCAACGAGATCAATGTATTACATCAGCAAGGTGTGCAAGAAGCAGTCCTGACAGGTGTGCATGTTGGTGGTTATGGCAGCGACATCGGTAGCTCACTGTATGCACTGGTGCAGCGTATCCTGCAAGAAACCGATATACCGCGTTTGCGTTTTGCTTCGGTTGAGCCGTGGGATTTGCCGGATGATTTCTTCAGCCTGTTTGCTAATCCTCGTTTGATGCCACACATGCACCTACCGTTGCAAAGTGGGGCGGATTCCGTGCTACGGCGTATGGCAAGACGTTGCAAGACTGCCGAATTTGCTGCTCTGGTCGCCGAAGCCCGCCGGGCTGTGCCGGGGTTTAATGTAACAACGGATATTATTGTCGGGTTTCCAGGTGAAACCGAAACAGAGTGGCAGGAAACGCTGGCCTATGTGGAGTCAGTTGGTTTTGGTCACATGCACATTTTTACCTATTCGGCCCGTGAAGGAACCAAGGCAGCCCGCTTGCCAGACCCGGTAGCGGATGCTGTCAAGAAACAGCGTAGCCAGAGCTTGCATGTGGTGGGGGAACGCATGAAGCAGGACTGGTTGCAAGCACAGGTCGGGCAAGTGGTTCCGGTCTTGTGGGAATACGCCCGTGAAACTTCAGGCGGACAGCGGATTTATACCGGCTATACTCCTAACTACTATAAGGTTACGGTATCAGTGGCAGATAATGTGTTGCTGGAAAACCGAATCACTTCAACCCGCTTACAAAGTGTGGATACAAGTGAGAGTGTTCTTTGCGGGAGGATGGAAGACGATGAAACGTAGTATGTGGCTGACATTGCAGGCGTTATTACTAACAGTGCTATTGTCTGGCTGTATCTTTTCTTCGGAATCACAACAGGCACGCGATGTGGCAGACAAGTTCTGGCAGGCCGTATTGAGCGAAGACATGGAAACAGCCAAGGATCTGGTGACATGGGAGAGTGCCCAATACCTTCAGTATCTGGATAGCAAAAGTATTGCTGCCCAGCGTTTTGAGACGGGCGAAATCAAGATTCAGGATAATACGGCTGAAGTTGCTACTGTCCTGTACGGTGGTGAGAAAGGTGATATGGTCATTCCTGTGCGTACCATCCTGGTGCGGGGGAAGGATAAATGGCAGGTAGATGTACAAAAGACCATGGGTTCGATGGTCAGTGGTGCAATGGGGGCTGTCGTTGATCAGCTCAACACCTTCATGCAGGAAGGCTTGCGTGATCTGGACAAGGCATTGTCCGATAGTGTTAATGAATTAAACAAGAGCCTCAAGCAAGGGGTTGAACAGTTGCAGAAAGATCTGACAGTTCCCCCACCGCCACAACCAGCATCACCCACTGAGCCTTCAAGCAAACAAGCAATTTAAGAACAAAAAACAACCAAAAAGCCGGTTTTTTAACCGGCTTTTTTTTTGTTTGCAATATGATTGAACTATTCTGTTGTCTGCCTGATCCAACAGTAAGTGAATTTTTGTATCAATATGTTAAGGGTGGGTTGTCTGTGTGGGCAATTCAACGGATACTTGTAGCAAGCTACCCGTATAAAGGTGAAAACTGCCTTTTTGTCAGTCGTTTACTGGCTGATAAATAAAGATGTGTTATGGTGCTTGCGTATTGTTTAGAGGTTCGGTGTAGCGCGTTCACGATAATGCGCAGGTGTCAACTAATATAATCATGCCGGAAAGCCCCATGCCAAAACTAGTTATCAAACAGCAGCTTCCACCGCCATCTGCGCAGGACAAGCTGGCAGCACTTATCCAAAAGGTTCTTCCTGTTGTACTGGTTTTTCTGGTCTTGTCGACAGCGGTTGCCTTTTATATGTCGGTGGGCACAGTCAGTAACAAGACGGAAACAGCCAAGCCCGCAGCCGATGTTCCAGTTTCACAGAAACAGCAAGACAAGCCCGTGCAGGATGCTCCCGTACAAGATGCTGCTGCCACCCAGTCTGTAGGTGGTGCAGACAAGATACCCGCGACTGATGCCGAAACAGGTTTGCCTCCTGGGGTGCAATTGCCGCCGGGGGTTTGCCCGTTGTTTGGGCCGGGAGCCGCTTCCTGCAAACCAGACAAAGAAGACAAGTAGGCAGTACTGGGTTTATTCCATATCCAGAATATGCTTCCATTCTGACGGGGCGACGGGCATGACGGAAAGCCGGTTGCCCTTGCGTACCAGCGGCATATCTGCCAATACCTGTTCTTCCTTGAGTTCTGCCAGACTGATGGTACGTTGCAGTTTGCGTACAAATTTCACATCTACCCGATACCAGCGTGGCTGGGTTGGGTCGCTTTTGGGGTCGTAGTATTTGGCTTCGGGGTCGAAGGCGCTGTCATCCGGGTAGCCTGCCGTGGCGATTTCAGCAATACCAACAATACCGGGCATTTCACAGTTGGAGTGGTAAAATAATACCTGATCCCCGATCTGCATTTGATCCCGCATCATGTTGCGAGCCTGATAATTGCGTACCCCATCCCATGGCTCGGTTCCCACTGTTGCCAGATCGTCGATACCAAATACGTCAGGTTCTGTTTTCATTAGCCAGTATTGCATGGAACTCCCTCAGGTTTTCTCGGGGCTAATCTGTTGTAGGGTGTAACGTGCAGCCCCTGTATTCATGTGTTCTACCATCCAGGGTAGCAATTCCTGCATCTGTTTACCCAGTACCCACGGTGGATTGATGACAAACATGCCACTGCCGGTCATACCCAGCTTGTTGCTGTCCTCCTGTGGGCATAATTCGATTTGCAGGATGTCAGGAATCTGACTGGCTTGTAATTTACGGCTCATTTGTTGTACCCGCTGGCGATCTATCACCGGATACCACAACAGGTAAGTGCCGGTAGCAAAGCGTTTGTATGCCTTGAGCAAGGTTTCAATGACCAGTGTGTAGTCTGTTTTCAGCTCGTAGGATGGATCAATCAGAGTGACAGCACGACGTGGAGTAGGGGGAAGAAGGCCGATCAACCCTGTCAGACCATCCTGTTTGTTGATGCGTACCCGTTTGTCATCGCCCAGTTGCTTATGCAGGTGCTGATAGTCGGCGGGGTGTAGCTCGAACAAGTGCAATGCATCGGTTTTACGCAGTAGCTGTGCAGCCAGCCAAGGTGAACCGGGGTAATGTTTAAGAGTGTTGTCCGGGTTGGCTTGGCGGATCAGGTCGATATACCTGCTTGCACATGCAGGGATTTCTGCTGCTTGCCAGATGGGCTGGATGCCTGCATCAAATTCACGGTTTTTCTGGGCTTCTGCACTGTTTAGCCGGTAAAAACCGCTGCCTGCATGGGTGTCGATGTACCAGAAGGGTTTGTCTTTTTGACAGTAATAGTCAAGTGTCAGACTAAGGGTTAGGTGTTTGAGAACATCGGCATGGTTGCCTGCATGGAAAGCGTGGCGGTAACTGAGCAAGGTAGTGGATTCCGCAAACAGAAACGGGAAACAGGGACGGATTTTATTCGTCCCTGCGGTGGGTGCTGCTTACTTGGCAGGCCCTGGTGTTGCTGGAGCAGCAGTTGCGGCTGCATTACTGCTAGCCTCTGGTGCAGGAGCTGCTACTGGAGACGCTGGTACTGCTGGGGTTGCAGCAGGCGCAGGTGCTGCCGGAGCAGCAGGAGCCGGGGTTACTGGCTTGGCAGGTGCTGTCGTACCTGGTGCAACAGGTGCTGCTGGTGGTGTTGGCGGCAGCATGGAAGGTGGCAAGTTCATGCCGGGTTGCATCCCGAATGGTGCTACCGGGCGTGGAGGACGCGGATAGTTGTTGTTGCCCCAGCCCATATTGGGGAAGTTCGGGCCGTTGTTCCAGGACGGTCCATTGTTCCAGCCCATGTTTGGGCCGTTGTTCCAAGGGGTGTTGTTGCCCCAGAATGGCATGTTCGGGCCATTGTTCCATGGCGCATTGTTGCCCCATACTGGGCCGTTGTTCCAGTTGAATGGCATTTTCGAGCCATTGCCCCAGGATGGGCCATTGCTCCAGCCCATGTTCGGGCCGCCACCCCAGGACGGGCCATTGCCCCAGTTGAAGCCGTTGCCAGGACCATTGCCCCACGACTGGTTGTTACCCCAGTTCATGTTAGGGCTCCAGTCAAAGTTGTCAAAGCCCCAACCACCTGCGCTGACGCTGCCTGCGGCGCTTGCCAGCAAAATGCCTGCGATCATTTTTTTCATGGTGTCTGTTCCCTTCCTAATCGGTCTCGCTAACACAAAACAGGCCGGATAAACCGGCCTGTCGAGTATAACTGTTCTGGCTGAAATCAGTTAGTTTTTGCAGCCGGGCCAGGTGTTACTGCTGGAGCAACAGGAGCTGGAGGCGGAGCCATCATCGGAGCGCCCATTGGCGGCATTGGAGCCAGCATTGGTGCACCCATTGGCGGCATTGGAGCCATGCCAGGAGGAAGCATCATCGGTTGCTGTGCATAAGGCATTGGAGACATCCCTGGTGCGCCATAAGGCATAACAGGGTAGTTGTTGTTGCCCATGAATGGCATACCGCCGAAGTTGTTATTGTTACCCATGAATGGCATACCGCCCATGAAATCTTCGTCATCGTCATCGAAGCTGTTCATCATTTCGTCCATCCAGTACATGGGAGTCCATTCTGGCCAATCGCTTTCTTCATAGTAAGGGCCGTAAGGACCCATTTTCCATTCGCCGTTATTTCCACCAAAGAAATCGCCTGCACTTGCAGTGGCAGACAATACCAGCAGGCTCAAACCAACGATTAATTTTTTCATCTCAAAGCTCTCCTGTGCGGTTATCTCGTATCAGCTCACCATCTGGCTGATCATGGAAATACTATATCAGTATATTCTAATATTGTCTAGTACTGAATAGCGAAAAACCGGACTCGGTACAGGCTGAATTCAGCGGTACATCCCAGGGCTGACGCAACAGGGCATTAGCTTGCTGGAAAGCATAGGCATAACCGCTCAAGTGTGGGCGTGGCTGATGGGCGAGGGTGCGTTTGAAAGCAAAAGTACGGTCATAGAATCCCCCGCCCATGCCCATGCGTGTGCCGGTGTGGTCAAAGGCAACCAGCGGGGTAATGACCAGATCCAGCCAGCGGGCGGGTCGGCTGCGGGCGTAGCAGATACGGGGTTCGGGAATCTGGAAACGGTTGTGGCGGAAGCGGGTATGTTGATCCCAGTGGATAAACCACAAGCGCTGGTCGCGGAAAGGGGACAAAACCGGCAGGTAAAAATGCTGACGGGGTAGTGCCCAGGTGCGCAGGCTGCGTGGATCAGCTTCGCCCCGTACCGGGATGTACAAGGCAATGTGGATGGCTTTACGGAAGTGTGCGTTGCCATGCAGGTGACGAGCAATCTGCTGCGAGAGCCGTTGTTGCTGTTTGCCCGGCAAGGCAGCACGTTGCTGACGGATGTTACGGCGTAGTGTCGCCGGGCTGGAAACTGGCTGGGACATTCGGGTCTTGTAGGCAGAAGCGGAAAGAAATATCTTCAACCCGCAGTTCTTCCCCCGGAATCAGGGTACGTGTCAGGCGGGAATTGGACATGCCGATTTCCTGCATACTATAAAGACCCGCAGCATTTGGCTCAATCAGGATTTGCCCATTACGCCGGTTGCCCAATACCACCCGTTCCTGTTGCAAGGGAATGATGTAACCCGAGCGTTTGCCATTGAGGATTTGCAGCCAATACTGGTAGGTCGCATCCATCAGTTTGGGATGTACGCTGAGCCTGCGAATCTGGCTATCCACACTCTGGTCAGACTCGAACTGGATGTGGTATTTGCCCAGCCCAATGGTGTCACCGTCTTCCAGCAAATGCCGGTCAACCAGTTGCTGGTTGACGTAAGTGCCATTGGTACTGTCAAGGTCTTCCAGAAAGCAATCATCGCGCACCACAGTAATGCGGGCGTGGCGGTTGCTGATGGTGCGGTCAGGCAGGCTGATTTCACAGTGGTTGTTGCGTCCAAACGTAAGGCTGGTTCCCTTGATCGGAACCCGTTTGATCACCTGTTTTTCCAGTATGACGACCAGTTGGGACATGACAAGTTACCTCATGCGCGGATACTGATACGCTCGCCGACCTTGACGGTGGTAGAACGCTTGCTGTTGTGTTTCATCAATGCCTGTACGCTTGTGCCGTGTTTCATGGCAATGGTTTGCAGGGTATCACCCTTGCGGACAGTATGTGTCTTGTGCTTGTTGCTGGCGTAATGGGCTTTTTTGCCAGTACGTGTAGTTGCCAGCCTGTTATAGCCGCCGGATGATTTGCGTGCCAGTGTGCGTGTACTGACGGAAGCAGCGGGCATGGCGTTGACCGCATCCACCAGTTGCTGGGCATGGCTGCGCGGTACAATGATGCGCCCGGAATACTGGGGAATAGCGATACCAGTACGGAAACCGGGGTTCAGGTGCGTCAGTTGGTGACTGTCCAGCCCGACTTGCTGAGCCAGTGCTTGCAGGTCAACCGGCTTGTCGACATGCAGGAATGCCAGGCGGGCGTGGTTGGGCGTATCCGGTAGGGTAATGCCATAGCGCTGGGCATTGCCAATCAGCTCCTTGAAAGCCAGCAGGCGTGGTACGTATTCACGGGTTTCACGCGGCAGCGAGGTCAAATGCCAGAAACTGGTGGGCAAGCCTTGTCGGCGGTTGCGCTCGATTTCTTTTTGTACCCGACCTTCCCCACAGTTGTAGGCAGCGAGTGCCAACAACCAGTCACCGTTGAAATCCTTGTTCAGTTTTTGTAAGTAATCCATCGCAGCACCAGTGGCGGCAAACGGGTCGAGCCGTGCATCATAAGCGCTGGATTGTTGCAGGCCATACAGCCGCCCGGTGGAGGGGATGAACTGCCATAAACCGGCAGCACCGGCATGAGAAAATACGTCCGGGTCGAAGGCACTTTCCACGAAGGGTAGCAGTGCTAGTTCGGTAGGCATGTTGCGCTGATCCAGTTCATGCACAATCATGTGCAGGAATACGCTGGCGCGTTCCGACAGCATGGTCAGTTTTTCCGGGTGTTGCCCGTAATAGTGGATGAAACGCTGTACTTGTGGATTGCCAGTGTGACCATTCAGCTCGAATCCTTGGAAAACCCGATCCCAGGTATTGAAATCAGGGGCGACGCTGGCCGGTTGGGCTTGTTCCTGGCCTGTTGAAGGTCTGTGCAAGGCAGCTTTCTGGAATTTATAGCCATATTGTGCTGTGGTTGCCCTGTTCAGGCGTTTGTCTGCATGGTCGGGTTTGAAATTGGCAAAAAGCAGATCGTCGCTATTGGTGCTGGTTCGTGCGTCTGCTTTTGTCATGTTGCTGGAGCAGCCCGAACCGGTAAACATGGCAATAACGGATGTGGCAAGAAACGCATACGTGCTGGTTTTCATTATTGTTTTACCCTGTAAGCCTGTTGTTGTTATGTAAGCCCCGATTTCATCGCTATAATTAGGCGGGTATGCCGTACATTCGGTCAAACAGCCAAGCCATAAGTTTTTTATAATCAGGCGATGTGAGCCGAATATAATACTTACTCCCTTCATGAACAAGGAAAAACCGCTGAACGTCATCTTCCAGACAGCATCAAAGCCAGCCGGGGTGCAAGCGTGCAGGCACTGGTATGCCACTGTTTCCGGTCAGGCTACCTTGGCGCGGGTACAGGAACTGGTGACAGGCATGACGGCTGACGTGTTTGGTTATTATGCACTGGAAACGGGTGTCCTGACCGGGATGCAGCCCTTCCTGCAAGAATCACGCATTGCCAGCCGTTTCGCTTTGGGTATGGTGCAAGGCGAACAAAACAGTGTGCTTGGCTCGCCCGAGCAACTGCCGTTTGCTTTCCAGAATCTGGATCTGGTGGTTGCCAGCCATGCGCTGGATTGTACCCGCCAGCCGCATCAGGTCTTGCGTGAAATTGAGCGGGTACTGGTTCCTGAAGGGCACTGTATCCTGATTGGCTTTAACCCGTTCAGTTTCAAGGGGCTGGGTAGTTTGCGCCATTTCCACCAGCGCAAGGATGGACCATGCCATTTCTACAGCACCTATCGGGTGCGCGAGTGGTTGCATGTGCTGGGGTTTGAAGTGCGGTCAACAGTGACAGCCGGTTTTAGCCCGGCGTTGGGTGGTGAATGCACCTTTCAGCGTACCCGTTGGCTGGAGCGTCTGGGCGCACGCTGGCATCTGGCAACGGGTAATGTTTATATTATTCACGCCCAGAAAAAGGTTTCCAACATGACGCTATTGCCTGCTTCCCGGATGCCTGCGCGTGTGTTGCGCCCCGGTATGGTGGTGAATCCGGGAGCAGGGCGTATTTCCCCGCAGGAACGTAATGATGCCGAATAACGTAGTTGAAATTTTTACCGATGGTGCTTGCCGTGGCAATCCAGGGCCGGGTGGCTGGGGCGCATTGCTGCGTTACAACGGGCAGGAGCGCGAGCTGTATGGTTATCAGCCAGATACTACCAATAACCAGATGGAACTGATGGCGGCTATTCAGGCGCTGGAAACCCTGACCCGCCCTTGTCAGGTGAGCCTGACGACCGATTCCCAATATGTGCGGCAGGGTATTACCGAATGGCTGGCAGGCTGGAAACGCAAAGGCTGGAAAACCGCAGCAGGCAAGCCGGTCAAGAATCAGGAACTGTGGCAACGACTGGATGCTGCGGCGGCTTGTCATCAGGTTGCCTGGCACTGGGTCAAGGGACACAGTGGGCACGACGAAAACGAGCGGGTAGACCAGCTTGCCAACAAAGCGATTGACGAGAAGAAAACATGAGCCGCCAGATTATCCTCGATACGGAAACTACCGGGCTAGACCCCAAAGAAGGCCACCGCATCATCGAAATCGGTTGCGTGGAAATGCTTAACCGGCGTCTGACTGGCAAAAATTTCCATCAATACCTGCAACCTGACCGTACCATTGATGCTGAAGCAGAGGCTGTCCATGGCATCAGTAATGCTTTCCTTGCCGACAAACCGCGCTTTGAAGACATTGTGGAAGACTTGCTGGCCTATTTACGCGGGGCGGAACTGATCATCCACAACGCACCTTTCGATATTGGTTTCCTCAACCATGAACTGCAACTGGTTGACCCTGCCTACCAGACCATGACCGACTATTGCACGGTGACGGATACGCTGGTGATGGCGCGGCAGATGTTCCCCGGTCAACGTGCCAGTCTGGATGCGCTCTGCAAGCGTTACGAAATCAACAACGCCCACCGTACCCTGCACGGCGCGTTGCTGGACGCGGAGATTCTGGCAGATGTTTATCTTGCCATGACCGGTGGGCAGGTCAGCCTGCTGCTGGGGGCGGAAGATCGTACTGCCCAGTCCGGGGGGGGCAGTGCTGGTCGCCGCATAACTCAGGATGTCAGCCGTTTGCGTGTGATCAGTGCCAGTGCGGAAGAATTGGCGGCTCATGCGGAACGGGTGGCAGCGATTACCAAAGCGGCGGGCAAGTGCCTGTTCGAGGCTTGATCTGTGGTTAGCGTGGTGTAACCGGATACACCGCTGCAAATGGTTCGCCTGCATTCATGCGCTGGATCAGTACCAACAGCCCCTGATTTCCCGCTGTCGCCAGCCAGTTGCGCACCGCATGACCTGCGGCTGTGTAGACCGGGCTGACGCCCATCCCGCCTGCAATCTGTCTGGCTTGCACTTGTTGTTGGTAGAAATTGACGGCATCCATCCACTGCGGCAAGGTGCGGAGACCCTGCAACTCGCCATCACCGGGGCGGGGCAGGTTGGCCGTCAGCAGGTATTGCCAGGCATTTTCCGAATATTCCGGCTCCTGGCTGATGGCAACTGCCAGCCCTTCGTTGAACCATTGCGGCAGTTGTTGCCAGGCGCGGGGTGTCATGCGGCTGAACAGTTCCACATGCGCCCATTCGTGGGCAATGAAATGCCAGTTCAGACCCGCAGGTGACAACAGGATGCGGTCGTCGAGGGCTTCGGCATTGGAGCCATAGGTTCCGCCTAGGTGGATGTAACAGTTGGCGGTGACGCAGGCGTAAACGGGCGGACGGCTACGCACTGAGCCGTACATTGTGCTGATAGCACGTTCCGCTTCCGCTAGGGTTTGAATCAGGCGGGTGCGGGTCATGGTATCCATCGCCGGTTCGACGTAGATGTTGGGGGCAATGGCTTGCAACCCGGCATCGCTGGCATCGGGCAGGGTGTTGCAGCCACCCACTAGCAAAGCCAGCAATAGCGTCAGAATGGGTAATTGGCGCATGATTTTCCCCCTATGATTATGCCCGGATTTTCAGTGATGTTATCAGCGTATGGAACGTTTGACTGGTTGTTTTTCCTTATGACAAATATGCCATAATTCCGTTCACTCCCCGGCTTTATTCAGCTCTGGCAACATGCTGATTCAGACGATGCGTGCTAAAACCGCACTGCTGGATGACAGCAATACTTTTGAGGGCTGCCCATTCCTTGGTGTAGTGTTGCCCCAACCATTCCACTCCGAACTACCCCTCACCCCCTAGCCCCCTCTCCCTCAAGGGGCGAGGGGGAACAAGAAAAGTGATCTCTTAGCCCCTCTCCCCTTGAGGGACGCCCCCTCAGGGGGCTGGGTGAGGGGTAACAGCGAAGCCGCAGAGGGGGGAGCCATACTTTTGTTTGCACCTATTTTGGGGATTCCCTGTAGGCGGGGCTGGTAGCGTTGATGCACAAATCCACGGGCGACCAGTTCCCGCTCCGATTCGTCGAGAATACCTCCCCCACGGGCGAGGGAGGCAGACGAGACAATCAGTCTTCCTTGTATTCCTTGTGGCAAGCCTTGCAGGATTCGCCAACCTTGCCAAATTGCGGCTTGATGGCTGCCATGTCGCCACCTTTGGCAACTTCAGCCAGTGACGCAGCTTCTACCTGGAACGTTTCCATTTTCTTCTTGAAGTCATCCATGTTTTTCCAGATGGCATCCTTGGCTTCGGTTTCGCCCATATCGCTGCCCTCAATGAAGCCATTGATAGGGAACTTGCTCAGGGCTGCAACCGCTTCGGCATTTTTGGCGAAGGCTTCCGCGTTGAACTCTTTTTCACCCTTGACCATCGCTGCCATCGGGCCGAAATGGTATTTGATCATGCTAAAAGCACCTTGGCGGTACTCGATAGCCATTTCTTCCGGGGATTTTTGTTCGTCAGCGATAGCGGTGGAAACGACAGCGATGCTGGTGGCTGCAAGCGTGATAGCCAGGGTTTTTTGGAACAGATTCATTCTGTTGGCTCCTTTTATAGTGCATGGTTAAAAAATTTTGTCATTGGACTGCCTATCTTCGCAATTTGTGCCGCAGTTTTTCAATAAAAGCGTAGCAAGGCGAGTAGTAATTAAAAATCGGTGTCAATTTGCCATTGAAAGTACGCTTGAAACGGTTGATGCCCTGCATCATCGGCTCGCTGGCATTCTGTACATAGCCGCCCCAATCATAAGTATGGTAGCCGTGCGCCTTGAAATGGCGCATTCCTTGCCAGTGCAGGCAACGGTTGGCAAACCCGCTGGCGCGACGCATGTCCTCATTATCCCGATATGCCAGCGAACTGGCAGAAATCAGCAGGTTGACTGTCCCTGTTACAGGTGACACCAGATACAAATGGCATATGACAGGTTTGCCCTGATAGTCACTGCTGAACAGGCAGTACTGCCCTGTGCCAATGGCTTCTGCGTCTTTTACCGTAAACAGTGACATGCCGCGTGAATCGGCAAAGGCATTGTACAGCGGTATGAAATCTTCCAGCCGGGTCGCCATATTGATGCTGAAACGCCCATCCTGCTCACCGCGCCGGATCTGGCTGCGAGCATCCTTGGAAAAATGCTGGAAAATGCGCTCTTCCTCAGGGGTGAGGTCAGTCAGCAGAGTATGACGGTATTCCGTCTGAAAAAAACGCGGACAGGTTGGGGAATAACAATCCATGTACGCGGTGGGTAACAAATAATCTGCCCAGCCCGGCGAATCTGGCTGGCTGAAATAATATTTGCGGATGGGTATGCCAAATTTTTTTTGTATGATGAGCATGGCCTGTTTGTCTTGTATGAATGGGCTACACTGTTGCTCATGATAACAAATTGGAGACACAAGTCATGCGCCGATGGATTGCCCTGTTTGCTGTAATGCTGCTGGCTTTGTCCAGCACTGTAGTCAGTGCCCGTGAAAAGCCGCACCTGATTGACCTGACTACCGAAACCTGCCTGGAAAACAATGCCTCAACTGCCGGGATGCTGGAATGCTACACCCGTGCTGAACGGGAGTGGGATGGTGAACTCAACCGCGTTTACAAGCAGTTGCAAGGTCAGCTCAAACCCAAGGCGCAGGATGCGCTGAAACAGGCGCAACGCGCTTGGATTGCCCAACGTGACAAGGAATTTGAACTGATCAACGTGATAAATGAGCAGATGGAAGGCACGATGTGGATTCCAGTCATGGCGGGAAAACGCACCGATGTGGTCAAAGCAAGAACACTGGCATTACAGTCTTATTTGAACCTGCTCAAAGAGAGTGCCCAATAAACGCCTGAAGGGTGTGACCGGAAGTGATGCTCTTTTTGCGGCTTCGCCGTTACCCCTCACCCCA
>ERZ761609.161-NODE-161-length-92661-cov-73.434324_pt1 | contig 92661 bp, 65 predicted proteins | sample MGYA00511163_ERZ761609 | MGnify/ENA primary metagenome ERZ761609 (study PRJEB28899, sample SAMN02445070) | bioreactor sludge metagenome | biome: EBPR sludge | place: Australia: Brisbane, Thorneside Wastewater Treatment Plant | collected 2011-12-16 ...
TTTCTAATTATTACGCCGCCTGGGCGGCGTGAGTATATCACGAACCATTGTTAATGTATTGCTTGAATTATACAAGAAGGCCTATGAAGCACATTACGGTCGGGGTATAGAGGAGCGATTAGCAGATTGCCCCGGGGACAGTACCTTTAAGACATATCACGATCAGTTGTTCTTCACGCTGTGGAGTTTGAAGTCAGGGTTAGGATATGACATGATGGGGTACTTGATAGGAATAGACCCGTCCAATGTTAAAAGGAACCAGAGCATAGGAATCAGAATATTGTCGGAAGCGCTGGATAGTATAGGATGTATGCCCAAGCGTTCCTTTGATACGGTAGAAGAGTTTCAAGAATATTTCAATGGCCACAAAAAACTAATTTTGGATGGAACGGAGCAACGAGTTCAGCGGCCTAAGAATAAAGAGAAACAAAAAACGATGTACAGTGGCAAAAAAAAAGTCACACAGTAAAAACATTGATTATCAGCACTTCCGATAAGTACATTCACTATGTAAGTCCGTGCTGGGTAGGAAAAAGTCATGATTTTTGCATACTTAAAGAGGAATTTGCGCCCCAAGAGGCTTGGTTCAAAAATCATGAGGTTCAGTTGGATTTAGGGTTTGCAGGGTTTGATAAAAATTATGAGTGTGAATGTGTTGGAATTCCTCACAAAAAGAGCAAGGGTAAAGAATTAGACGAACAACAAAAGTTAGAGAACAAGAGTGTTTCACGAGAACGAATCGTTGTAGAACACAGTATTGGAGGAATGAAACGATACAGAATATTGTCGGATAGGGCCAGAATGCATGATTTTAATTTGTATGATGACATACTGGGAGTTATTGCCGGTTTATAGAATTTTTATATAACTAATTGATTAACAGTGGCGCAACATGTCTAATAAAGAATGCCAACACAATTTTTGCATCCGGCGGGGTAATCCCGTTTCGTTCCTCGCGCGGCAAGCAGTGCAAACGTGGAGTTTTCCCGCAAGGGCGGGACAGGTTGTACTCCGAAAACCGCCCGGACTCAAAGCATGGGAACGTTAGCCGTCAGGCTAAAAACCACACACAATAGAATGAAATCAACTAAATGACAAGAACAAAAAAGATAGGAATTGCACTGACGTTAATCTTGACAACTTTGTTAGGACTATTCTATTATTCCCTTGAAAACTTTTTTTATAGCGACCTTGGCTGTGGTTGTAGTTCAACTTGTAGTGTCTATTATCCTGTTTTGACTTCTCGACTTATTGGATATTTTATGATGGTAAGTTCTGTAACTCTATTCATTGCGGGTGTTTGGAAACTTAAAAGACTTTCAAGATGGTGGACAATTCCAGCAACTCTTACTTTCGTAATAGCATTTTACGGAAACGGGTATTCGATTTTTAACAAAGGTGTTTGTGGATACTCCATAAACAAAGCTATCTTCTTCGTTTTTCAAACAAAGTTGGGCGATTTTGCTAAATCAGATGCTGAAACTATTAATCTTGATAGTTTGGACGCAGGAAAATATAAAGGTAAATTATTGGGTTATTCCTTCAATGGTGATAAATTGACAATATTCAAAATTGAAGATGAACCAGAAGTGCTTAAAACAAGATTTCTATTTTGGAAAATCCGAAATAATACGATTCTACACGACATTTCTTATGGGCTAAACACATTCCGAAACTTTGAAGCTGAAAAGAAAAAAGGTAAATATGAATTCATAGGTGGAAAAGGAATGACAGAGAAAGACTTTTTAGACGAATTTATTCTGACCCAAAAGGAATTAACTATTAATTTAAAGAACAAAAAAATAATAAATCATAGTGACGGGACAACAAGATTTTTATTTGAAAAAGAGTAACTAACAAAAATCCAGAAGCGGGGGATTAGTACTTTTAGAAAGATTTGTGCTATATTTGTAGTTCAGCTTTTTTCAAGAAAGCTTACTGCTAAAAATACCCACCTTCGCAAAACCTGCACCCATCACAGGCAATTTTAACGAGCACACAGAGCTTACCAATAAAAAAACAAAAGTGGAGATCAGCGACCACTATAAAAACGAGGCGAAACCGAAAAGCCACACGAGTAGGGCATAAAAAAGATCATAACATGATGACGAACTGTCCAAAATGCAGCAGCGAATCCATTAAAAGAGTAAAATGGACTTGGTGGGGAGGCGTATTGGGTCCTGCTTTAATTAATTCAACGAAATGTGAATCCTGTGGTCACACATTTAATGGGAACACTGGAAAATCTAATACCACTGCTATTGTGGTATATTCCATTGTGCTTATCGTTATTGCGTTTGTCGTTTCCATGTTGATTGGCATTGCCTCATAAGTTAGAGAACAGCAGCCGATCCTGTATTTTTGAACTTGCAAACCATGCGAGGTATATATGATATGCCACTAAACAAAAACGACATGAATAAAATTTTAATCATCCTTATTTGCCTTTTGAATCTTCAAGCATTTGGACAAAATGAGTGGGAGTCTTGGGACAAAAACTATACGGAAGTTAGCTTGACAGACATTTGCAATGCTGAAAAACAATACGCTGAGCGTGTTGAGCAAGATAAAAACATCCCACAGTATTATGCCCGAATTGACAAATATAAAATCAAGGCTAAATATCTTGGCGAGTTCAAAAAATTAGACGCTCAAGTATTAAATTCCATGAAAAATGTCTTCACATTGTATATCGGCAACCCAGACCAACTGAACGAAATGGTTAAGAACAAGTGTTTATTTGAAATTGAAGGATATCGAATCTGGTTGCCTGTACAAAAAGTATTAGAAAAATCGCTAAAAAAAGAATTAAAAAACGGGGATAATGTTACCTTATATTGCTTATTTATGAACGAACATAGCCATGACGGGCACCTGAGCAATATATTTTTTGTTTCGGAATTCAGATAATTACACCTCGCATCCTCATGTGCGATACCGGGCGCTGCTAATCACCGCGCCATGGCGCGGGTACCGAAGGCCATGCACAAAACCTGGCGGAGCAAGGTATGTGACTATAAAAAGCTGCGAGCCGTGAGCTACGAATTGCCGTCGTGCAGCATCATTCGCAGCTCACAGTTCATCGCTTTTATCTGATCAAAGTCAAATCGCCCGATTTTTCAAACAACGGCCCTTCCGGGTAGCGGAATTTCACCCGATACACATATACGTCTATCGGCGCGGGACTGCCGTTGTGTTCGCCGTTCCAGCCGATGTTGTCGTTGCTCTTGCCGTTATACACCACCTGTCCCCAGCGGTTGTAAATTTTGAAATCCTCGATGATGAGCACGCCCGACACCTGCGTGGGCAAGGGCCGGAACAAGTCGTTCAAGTCGTCGCCGTTGGGTGTGAAGACGTTGGGGAAGGCGATATCCGGCACGATCACTTCGCGGGTATAGGTTCTGGTGGAAATACACCCGTCTGCCGATTTGATGCGCAACTGATAAGAAATGGTGGTCGTCTCGGCAGGCGTCGGCGTGTCGGTGAATACAGGGCCGCCCATTTGCTCCGAACCGCCGTCCTGACTCCAGAAATACATAGCTCCGGCAGGATCGCCCGGCGTGGTATGCGCCGTGAGGGTAATGGCATTTCCGATCACCAATCTGGTGGTATCAGGTACATTGGAGGTTATGGAATCTATTCGTACCGGGTCTGCCACCGTTACCATCACGGTATCGCTGACCGGGCCGCAGGAGTTGCCCGGGCCATAAGCATAAGTGACGATATAGCGGTTGGCAGCCCCCAGATTGGCCGAATTCACATTCAGCGATGATGCAGTGCCGGCAGGCGTACCGCTGCCGGGCGCAAACCATGCAAAGGCGCCTCCCGCATTGGCCGGTACGATGGTAGCCGTCAGCGTCGTGCTTTCGCCACGACAAACCGTCACATCCTGGCTGGCCATCAGCGTAGGCGGCTGCACCACCGTAATGGTGATGCTCCTGACGCGCGGCGGGCAATTCTGCCGGGTAGCGGTGAGGGTGTACGTTGTAGTCACTAAAGGCGTGGCTACCAGCAGCGGATCGGCGGAACTGAAACCCGCGTCCACATTGGATGCCCATTGATATTGTGTGAACGGATCCGAATCTAAGTTCAACTGCACAGAGGCGCCCCGGCATATCGTCTGGTCGTTGTTCATGCGCACCGTAGGGCCAGGTATGACCACTATATTGGCCGAAGCCCCCACCGGGCAGTTGGGTACGTCCACTTGCAGGTTGTAAACGGTGGTAGCATTGGGCGTGGCTATTGGATTGGGGCAATCGGTACAGCTCAGCCCGGCTGTCGGCGTCCAGGAAATGGGATAGTCGCCGTAATCTACCGCCAGAAGTTGCACCGCCTCTCCGCTGCAAATGAGCGTATCAGAAGGTATGATCCTCGGCGTGGGCGGCTCTACCACGTTGATGGTGATGGATACGGTATCTAAACAGCCCCGGTTGGTAATGACCCGGCGGTAAATAGCTGTATCTATTGCCGAAATGACCATATTCCACAGGGTATCCGGCGTTTCGAAGCCGGGAGCAGTCAGCCATTGGAATTCGATATCCGGGAAGTCGCTCGGCTCAAATACAGCCGATCTTAAAATGACGATATCGCCGGGGCAATAAGGGTCTTTTGCCGGATCGGCGATGATGGCGCGGTCAAAAGGCAGCGAGTCCACCCGTACATAAACGGAGTCGAACACTACACAGGCGCCCACCTCGAAGCGAGTATAGTAGGTGGCTGTTTGGGAAGTGGTTACCACCACATTCAGCCCCACCGTATCGCTGAGTGTGCCGGGCAGATTGGTACTCCACAGCAAACCCTGCGCATTGCCGGTGCTGGTCACAGCGGTCATGGGCACCACCGTTCCGAGGCAGATTTCGAGGGTGTCGGGCTGCTGGATGTCCACATCGGCAGGCACTACGGTGACGGTGATTTGGGCGGTGTCGGCACAGGCGCCGTTTTGGCTGGTAGCAATGAGGGTGTAAGTGGTGGTCACGTTGGGCGTGGCGATGGGGCCGGAAGCCGTGGGATCGCTCAGCCCGGTCGTCGGCGTCCAACTGTAAGTGGTGGCCACAGCGTCAATCATTTCAGCCAATTGCACCCCGTAGTTTTGGCATACCAGGGTGTCGTTGCCGATTTGAGGAAACTCAAACGTATTGACATCAATGGTTATAGAATCCGACACGGCACATTCAAACAGCCTGACGGTGGCGATGTAAGTGGTGGTTTCCTGCGGCGTTACGACCGGATTGGGGCTGTTGGGATCATTGATGCCCGTGGCCGGCGTCCATATCAGGTTGGTATTGTTTACATTGTCCACAACGGAAAGTCTTACGCTGTCGCCCTGGCAAATAAGCTGCGGATCGAGGGCCGTGATGGAAATAACCGGATCAATAATCTGAAGATAGATAGAGTCCACATCGGAGCAGATGCCGACGTTGCCTTCCACGCGCACCCATCCGCTGACGGTGGGGCTGGCGACAGGCGTCTGGCTGAGCGGGTCGTCCAAAATGTTGACAGGCGACCAGAAATAGGTGGCCGCGCCTTCTACATCCAATTGAGCCGTTGCGCCCTGGCATACAAAAGTGGTGTCTGCATCGGGAATGATATTGACTACTAATTCATCGTGCAGTTCAATGGTGAGCGTGGTATAAACCACCTCGCCGCAGCCGAAATCGTTGGTCAAGGCAATGATGATGGTTTCTATTCCTTCCGTAAGGTTGTCGTTGAGGGGAAAAATGGGGAAGCTGAGTTGCGTTTGCCCCGGCAGAAAGGTGACGGTATCGGGCAGGTTCAACGTGTAATCCACGCCGCGAATGGCGGTTCCGCCTACCTGAACGCGGTAAGTGGCGGTTTCATCCAACACGTTGGACAATTGCACCACCACGTTGTCCGGCGTATTCGTACAGTTTTCGATCAGATAGTCAATGCCTGAGTTGAATTGAGCCGTAAGTCGGGGTGTTCCGCCGCGAATTTCAGAAAGAAAAACGCCGGAGTCATACCGGAAATCGAGTCGGTCGGCAATGGCGATTTTCAGGTGATATGTGCTGCAGGGAATGACAGATGCGCGTGCAGTGAGACTTTTTTTGATCCCCAGCAAATCGGAGGTAAGCCCGTCGTATTGCGTAGCGGCGCCGTTGATGTTGTTGCGGTAATATTGCCAATTGGTCACATTGTTCACATTGTTGATTTCCACAATGGTGTTGGATCCATCGGGCAGTACGGCTATATTTTGCTGGTTGCCTATATTGGGATCGCCTGCAATGCCCGGTCCGGAGATGAGAAAAGCAAAGATGTCGTTGAAATCTTCTACAAACTCCGGGTATTCTTCAGACCCGAAAATGTATTCAAAAGTGATCTCATTAGTGAATGCCGTTACATCCAGCTCAATGATACAGGCGTCGTTGGATTCTGTTCCGTCTCCGAATGCAACCGAGAGGTAGTCCAGATCAGGGTCGCCGGGAGCGCCGTTGTCGGTATTGAGATTGCCGCCGCCGCCATCGTTGTTCGGCCCAACTGCCCAGTTCAGATCGCCGGAGGTGAGCAAGAGACCCCGCCGAAGCCCCAGCGAATTGTCGGTGGACTGGAAGGTGCCGTAAGCGCTTTGAGGGCAATTGATATTTGTAACAGCCACAAGCGTTTGCAGAGAGGTGATGGAGTTGAGAATGTCTTGTTCGGTAATACCGGTTTGCACAGTAATGGGCGAGTCGGGAGCGCAGGGTACGGTCGAACATTCCCAATGCCCGGCAAAACCCTCGGCGGTGACGGAACCGTCGGAGCGGAATTGGACGGTAAGGCATCCGCTGGAAGCCTGAATCGGGAAGCACACGCCGCCGCCGCCGCCGTCGCTGGGAAAGCCCGGCCCGCCGATGGTGGTAATGAGCGCGCCTGGATCGGCCGTAGCGGCATCGAAAAAGGAGAGTTGGTCGGGCGAGCCGAAATCTCCGCTCTCTATGTTGTAATAATCCAATGTAAAAGTGATGCAGCTATTAAAATCCGAAGGGCAGATGGTGAAGGTATGCGTCTCGTTGTTGGAATAATCGGCATCGGGGCCGCCGGTATCGAATAGCTGGCCGAAACAGGCCGTAGAGCTGCCGTCGTCAATATTGAAAACAGGTGAAAGCTGGTCCACACACAGTTCAAATGTACCCCAATTGGGCGTGGCGGTCGGCGAATAGTCGCTGATGCGCACATAATAAGTCACATTGGGCGTCAGTCCATATACGTCTAAGCGGAGAATGGTTTCGCCGGGGTCGGAAGTGGCGCATTGGATTTCGGCCAGCCCGTTGACCTCGCAATCGCCCCGGTACAGCGCAATTTGCGGGTTGCGCAACGCCGGGAAGCCGCCGTTGGCCAACCCCGTCACAGTGATCGAATAGTCGAGGGTAGTATCGTTGGTGGTGAAGGCAAACCAGACGTCGCGGGGGGCAATGCCGCCGTTGAAACAACTGGGATTGTTGCCGAATCCGATGTCGCTGGCCGTAGCGTTGACATTGGTGAAAACTGTTTGCGGGCAGGCCGGCGCAATGCCCAAATCAAGGACGCCGGTACAGTTGTCGTTGACAGGTTGAGCGGCGAGCAGTGCGCCATAAACCATAAAAACAGCGGTAAGTAGTTGTTTCATAAGTGGTTATAACTTTTAAGAGCGGAAAGCACCTTCCAAAAATACATACTTTTCATTGCGGGGGATATTTTTTTTATAAATCCTTGAAAATATGGCCGAAAGGCGTACCTTTGTGCCACTTTTTTCAAAGCGTAGTAAATATTAAAGACGAGCCGACATGAAAAGGACGTATCAACCTTCTAAAAGAAAGAGAGCCAACAAGCATGGTTTTCGCTCTCGCATGGCCAGCAAAGATGGCCGCAAAGTATTGGCTCGCCGCCGCGGACAGGGCCGCCACAAGTTATCCGTTTCCGACGAGAGACGCCTCAAGTAATTGCGCTCGGGGAGCTTCCCTCCCCATCGAAGCATAAGTTACAAACCATAGACTGACGCAGTACAGGCCGGAATTGAACCCGCGTGTGCTGCGTCTTTCTTTTGTGGTACATCACCTTGCTCCGATGAGGCAAGGAATCAGGATTGTTACATCTTTGCACCATGAAGCAAAAGGTTGAAATACTCGCACCGGCCAAAAACCTCTATCAGGGCATGGCCGCCATCAACGCAGGCGCAGACGCTGTATATATCGGCGCGCATACCTTCGGCGCGCGAACCAATGCCGGCAACTCGGTGGAAGACATCGCCGAACTGACGAAGTATGCTCACCTGTTCAAGGCCAAGGTTTTGGTCACCGTCAATACCATCCTCTACGACAACGAATTGGAGGCCTGCCGGCAACTCATCCACGAACTGTACGAGGCCGGCGTGGATGCGCTCATCATACAAGACATGGGCATTTTAGAAATGGACCTGCCTCCCATCGCCTTGCACGCCAGCACACAAACCAACAACCGCGATGCAGCGCACGTCAAGTTTCTGGCCGACGCGGGCATCCGTCGGGTAGTGCTGGCCCGCGAACTGAATCTGGACCAAATCCGAGAAATACACGAGGCTACCGATGTAGAACTGGAATTCTTCGTGTCGGGCGCTCTGTGCGTATCGTTCAGCGGCAACTGCTACATGAGCGTGGCCAACGGCGAGCGCAGCGCCAATCGCGGGTCTTGCGCCCAAAACTGCCGCCTGCCCTACAACCTCATAGACGGCAACGGTACTACCCTGCTCACGGAAACCCACCTGCTGTCTATCAAAGACCTGAACCTCAGCGACCAACTGCCCGTGCTCATTGAGGCGGGCATCCGCTCGTTCAAAATAGAGGGACGGCTCAAGGATTTGGTCTATGTCAAAAACAACGTGTCTTACCTCCGCAAGCGATTGGATGCCTTTCTGGAAGACAATCCGCACTACGAAAAGGCTTCGTCCGGCCGCACGTTTTACGGCTTTGAAGCCAAAATGGACAAGAGCTTCAATCGGGGCTATACCGACTATTTCGTCAACCACCGCAAAGAACGCATCGGTTCCTGGGAGACGCCCAAATCGCAAGGCGAATACATTGGTAAACTATTGGAAACCAAAGCCAACGGATACGTCATCGAAAATGCCGAACTGCTGAACAACGGCGACGGCCTCTATTTTGTCAACGAAGAAGGCCGGGCCGACGGCGATCGCGTGAATATCATCGTCAACGGTTTGGTGGTACCCAACAACTTCCGACCGCTGCCGGCCGGAACAGACATCTATCGGAATTTCGACGCCGAATTCAACAAGTTGCTGGAACGCGAAGACAGCGCCGTTCGCAAAATCGGGGTAGTACTTCACTTTGCTGAGTCTCTGGAAGGCTTCACGCTCACGGCCACCGACGAGGACGGACATACGAGCACCGCCACCCTGACGGTAGCAAAAGAAAGGACCAAAAACGGCGAGTCCATCATTGACAACATCCGAAAAAACTTAGCCAAAGCAGGCAATACCCCCTTCATCGTGGACGATATTCAGGTGGATTTTTCAGACAATTGGTTCCTTCCCATTTCCAAAATCAACGAGGTTCGCCGCACGGTGCTGGAGCAATTGATGGATACCCGTGTCCGGGAATATCATAGAGAGGAGCGCCCCATAGCGCCTACCGAGCACCCCTACCCTGTGACGGAATTGGACTTCACCTACAATGTGTCGAACAAGTTGGCGCGGCAGTTTTACCGGCGTCATGGCGTGCAGTCCATCGAAAAGGCATTTGAACTGCAATGGGACCCCGGCAAGTCGCGCGTGATGACGACCAAATACTGCGTGAAATACGAGTTGGGCAAATGCCCCCGGTTCCAGCGCGAAACGATGGGCGAAAAAGTAAAAGAACCCTTGGTGCTGAAACACGGCGAAGTGGAGTACAAACTCAAATTCAACTGCAAGCCCTGCGAAATGGAAATCTGGGAAAAGGACGCGGAGTTCGAGATTGAAGAGGAAGGGATTTGGGATTGATGCGAATGAAATAGGCCAGACGGTTGGAGGCAACGGTCGTGGCTTTAAAGTATCATAAAACCAACACAACTCAACCAACATGACACGAACTATTCTTACACTTTGTATGACTTTGTGGGCGCTAAAGCCAGTTCAGGCGCAGCAAGTTTTTCCGTATGCTCATCAGGGCAAATGGGGCATTGTGGACAAAAACGGCCAAGTGACGATGCCCCCTGCCTTAGACTCCATTGGCTTGTTTTCACTCGATAATGGCGAAAGCATGCACTTGGCGGTGGCTCGCAAGGGAGGAAAATCAGGTCTGATAACTCCTGCGGGGGCATGGGTGCTGAAGCCAAGTGTTGACAGTATCATGTGGTTGGCTCAACCTCGCTTGCGCTGGGCAGTTTTGGGCGGAAAATATGGCCTGCTCCATGTGGACGGCAAAAAAGCCAAGTGGCTGACCAAACCCATATTTGATGAGGTGGACTTCTTCGCACAAGGCAAAAAGCCTTTGGTCCGAGTGCGTCAGGGCAGCGGCTGGGGCGTCCTCCAGACTACCGGCAAACTTCTGGTGCCCTGCGTGAATGAAGAAGTCAGCATCTATTCAGACTTCGAACAAGGGCTGTACGTCCATATTACCAACAAAGGAAAAATCACACGCATTGCCGACAACGGCACGCCGATGGCGGAAGAAGAGGCTGTCTATTTCGCTCAGGATATTACAGATGAAGACATTGAGGAGTCTTGGCCGAAGCGCAAAGTAGAATATCGCACACGAGTGGCGGATTTGGAGAACCTTCCGTCGGTCGTCATGCTGGAAAGCAGCACCGACCACTCAACCTGGAAGATCGTGAAGCATGTCGTTATTCCGCAAGGCTGCGAGGTGAAGCATGTAGAACAAGACTTCGGCAAAATAGTACATATTATGATCGCGCGGAGCGGTAAGTTCGGCTTTGTCAACGAAGTGGGAGCGTTCATCACCGAACCTATTTACGACCGCGTCTCGTGGCACAAAGGGAATTACCATCCTCCCGTCGCACTGCTGTATCTCGGCGACCGGGTGGGAGTTGCCGGTCAGGATGGGCGTCAAACCCTGCCGCCCCAGTTCTCTCAAATTCAGGTCAAGGGTGATCGGCTGATGGTAAGCACTCCCAACGGCTATCAGGGATGGGCGGAACCCACCGGAGAGGTGCATCTGCCTGCCGGGTGGAGAGAGTAAAGGCCGAAGTGGAATAGCTTTCACATACAAGGGGACGAGGGCATTACGAGAGCTTTTTCTTCTATACATAACGACGCTGCTCTCTTCGCAAAAAGGCCGTGGGGGTTATCGGAAAGGAAGAAATGACATCCAAAAATGACAAAGCATGGCAAAATTAATTATTTTTTTGTCTATACAATTGATGGTGATTGCGCCACTTGTAGCTTTGGGCTTAAATAAGCCTGACTACAAATGGAAGACACTTATATTGTTTGTAATTTACTACTTTTTCTATGCGAGCTTTTTATCGCTTCCTTTTTTGTTTCCAGAAACAAAAATCATTCAGAGTGATAACTGGAATTGGTCAGGGAAAATATTGGCAATCGCAGGTTCGCTATTGTTTTATTGGCTTTTCAAAAAAACATTTACAGATATTGATTATATCACTTTTAAACAGCGAAAAAAATCTTTAAAACCTGCATTATTTATTACCATTTTTGTTTTCCTTCTGGCCATTGGCCTGGCTTTTTTATGCGTAAAAAAATCAGATGAAAAGTTAGAATATTTTCTGTTCCAATTTACAATGCCCGGTATTGACGAAGAACTGGCATTCAGAGGAATCATGATGGGGCTTTTATCCAATTCTTTAAAGTCAAAAATAAAAATAGGCTCTGTTTATTTAGGGAATCCTGCTTTATTGATAACTTCCATTCTATTTGGATTAGGGCACTCTCTTCAAATAGACAACGATTGGACTGTTCATCAAAATTGGTTTGAGTTCTTTAATACATTTGCAATCGGGTTGTTGTTGGGGTGGATGACTATCAAAAGCGGCAGCATTCTGATGTCAACTTTGACTCATGGCTTAATCAATGTCTTGCCGAAAATAATTTTTTGGATTTGATAAAAAGCCTCGTTTGCGCCACTCAGTTCAGCGAGCTTGCTTTTTGCCATGAATGTAAAAGTTTTGGAAGTCAGACGCATTTCATTTCCCCGCTCGCGCCGGCAGGGTGCGCAGGGTGGTCTGTTCATTGCGGATTTCCTGCGCCTCGCCGTTCACACTGAGGGTGCCCTCTGGATGACAGTGCCTTTATGGGTTTCGTTGGTCATAATCAATTTTTCGCGTTGATCAAATTCACCACCACTTGCGCTACCAGATGAACGGCTTCCTGTAGGTTTTCCAGATTTTGCTCCTGTTCCCGCAGTCGCTGTTCGTTCAGTGCGTAGCCCTCTATGAGGTACTTGCGCAGCACCTGCGTAGCCCAGATGCGGAATTGCGTACCCCGCTTCGACTTCACACGATAACCTACGGAGATGATGACGTCAAGGTTGTAGTGTTCTACTTGGTAGGTTTTGCCGTCAGAGGCAGTTGTCGCAAATTTTGCGACAACTGCACTCCTTTCCAACTCTCCTTCTCTGAAAGCATTGAGAATATGCTTGGAAATAGTTTTGTAATCCCTGTCAAACAGCGCAGCCATCTGTGCCTACGTCAGCCACACACTGTCCTGTCCGACTTGAACTTCAATACTTACCCGTTCGTCGTCAGTTTGGTATATCGCAATTTGGCTATCCTCTTTCATGGCGTTCAGATATTTTGGAGTAAACCGTCAGTCAAATCGTATAAATCCCAGATTGGACGCCACGCCGATACGGATGCCCCAGTCGTAGTAGCGCCCGTTTTGAAAAGCAACTGCCGTTTCGACTCTGAAAATCCGGAGGATATTGTCTAAAGAGTAGCCCAATTCGGTGTAGTGCTTCGAGGTAGGCGTAGCTAAGTAGTTGACAAACAGGTTTTCTTTCACGCCGGTGAGCCACACTTTGGGAATTTGCGTCAACAGCAGTTTTCTGAACTGGTAATGCAGGTGCAAGGCCGCGTACTCCTCGGAGGTGCTGTGGCGATAGTAGTCGAGCAAGCGGAAGCTGCCCACAGGGTCGGTAGTGACAATCGGAATGCGATTGCCCATGAAGTGGCGGTAATCGGCAAATCCGACGTAGTTGTTGTTCAAAAAAGCGCCCACTTCTGCCTTGATGTCAATTTTGCCGCGGGCGCCGGGCCGGAAACTGTGCCGGAAGCTGAGGTCAATGTGGTCGAAATCCGTCACGCTGCCCCCTATGCCCGGAATGCCTTTGCGGTAAGACAATCCAATGGTGGGCGAAGAGTCTTCTATGGCCTGCCGGTTGCCGTTTCTGATGCGGTACTTCTGCCAGGGACGAGCTTCCACAGTGGCGTGCAGTACGAAGGCTTTCTCCGGCTCAGCGGGCGGACCGGCCCATTCTTCATTCACCGGGATATTGGATTCGTAACCTCCCTCCCGCCGTTTGAACCACGTCTGTGTGGTGCGGTTGTCGGGGAAGAAGCGCCGCGCCCATTCGCCTCCGGCCTGAAAACTGATGTTTTCGCGCAATTGGTGGTTTACCTGCACCTTGAAGTATTCCTTTTCATAGAGTCTGATGTAGTTGCGCTCCTGCAACAGGTTGTAAGCTGTGTTCATTATTGAACTGATCGGGTTGCGGGCATTGTACTGATAAATGTACCTGCCGCCCTCGGCCCGCAGTGTAGTGTAATGTTGGGGTTTGCCAAATCTGTACTCAGCCAGTCCCTTGACACTGAACCAATTGGGAGCAACGGAATAGCGCGGCGTAAGCCCCAGCGTGAGGCGTTTTTTGTTGATGTAAGTGGTGTATTTGAGGTCGCTCCAGGAGTGGAAACTCTCCACGGGGTTGAAATTGAGATTGGCCAACACCGAGCCGACGCTGAGCCGGCTGCGCTTGCCGAGGCGGTAACTGCCGCCCAAAACCAACTCCTGCGGCTTGAATTTGTCGCGTTTTTTTTCTACCTCCTCATCTTCGCCGGGAGCGATGCCCAAGGAGTCGCGCTCGGTCTTTTCGGCAGCCTCCACAACGGCAATGCTGTCCACATGCTGGTAGCCGCGCACCTCGTACAGGGTGAGCGGCACCGGGCGGATTTCGGCCCAGTAGGCAGAATCGCGCTGCTCGGCCAGAGAGTCTATTTTGTATTCGGTGACCGAAGCAAAGCCGGCCAGAGAGTCTTTGTCTTCAGTTACGGCTTTTTTGCGATCTTCCTTTTCGTAGTCGCGTACTATTTTCCGCAGGTCTTTCATGGTCAGTTCTTCGCCGGTTGCCAAGCGTTGTTCGGCAGCCGATTTTTTGGCGACAGTCTGTTGTTTTTTGGCGGTTTGTACGAGTTCCGGAGCGGCTATTTTTTCATCCAACACTTTGAAATCCACGTCTAAGGCCGGGTTCAGTTCAATTTTGTAACCACTCACTGTGGCGATGTATTTGTACTCAAACTGAAATCCGAAAAAAGTGCCGTCCACTTCTATCTGATGCTTGATGGGCAGCCAGGCTTTGTCTTCAATAGGGGCGTAGGTTTGAGCTACGTCAATGCCGATGCCGAGTTTGTAGGTTTTCAGGTCGAGGCTATAAATACTCCACTGATCCTCAATGATATAAATGTACCCCTCTGCCACATTGTCGCCACGACTGCGCGGAATGACCTGTATTTTATTGACGCCGTAACCCCGGTCCATGAAGTAACCGGCATGTTTGAATTTGTAATACGCAAAGGCTTTGGGCGAAAGCGGCGAGATGACTTCGGCAATTTCCGGCTCGTAAAAACTGCCGTTGATGAAGGGCGCCGGGCTGGTGGAGTTGTCGTTGCCCTGTTTGCGGATGCTGATGACTTTTTCTTTAAAAGTAGAGGGCCGCTGGTAGGAAATTTGGCTCACCGACTCGCTCACAAAAGCGCGGGAAGAATCTATGCCTTCTTTTTTCAATTCCTTTCTCAGGAAAAAGGGCGCTTTTTTGAGTCGCCCCGACCCCTTGATATACACCTGCGCCGTGTAACGCTCTATTTGCTGCCTGTGGTAGCCGGCTTTGGCAATGGCCTTGCGCATCACCGTGTAGGCGGGGTCTTCCTGTTTGCTCGATACCTCGACGGTGCGAAGCTGTACCGCCTGCTGTTTGAGCGCCACATTGACCATCGTGAACGGGCCGCTGCGGACGTCCACCGTACGGGAAACGGTTTCGTAGCCTAAGAATTGAAAAACAAGGGTGTATCTGCCCGGCTCCAATCGCAGCTCGAAATAGCCGTCCTCGTTGGCGGATGTGCCGCTGCCGGTTTCTTTTACAAAAATGGCTGCAAACGGAAGCGCTTCGCCGGAGTTGCCGGTAACTTGCCCGGCTATGCCCGAAGCCGAAAGGGAAAGGGAAATACACAGAAGTGATGCCGTCAATAGGAGGTGTCGAATGTACATGGTCTTTGGTTATTGTTATTGAGAAAAGATAGACACTCAAAACTGTGTTTCTGTTGGTGTAAAGTCGAAAATTACTCGACGAAAAGGGAAGGGCTTTATACGGCAAGCATATTGTCGTCAAATGGGTTGGGGGAAAAACAACAAAGGCCGGAGATTGTGATCCAGCCTTCGTCCTTGGTTACTTTTTATCCTGTTTGGCAAACACCTTTTTGAGCAGGTCGCTGCTGCGGGCGCTCAGATTGGTGCGAATGTTCAGCTCCTCTTTGGCCACCATGCCGTACATGCCTTTGAGGGCTTCGCGGGTCACATAGTCGTCTAAGTCTGGATTGGCTCGGTCCACAAAGGGTATCTTGTTGTAGGCCATCACCGCATCCGACCAGTATTTGCGGGCATTGAGGCGATCCAACGATTCTATAATGACAGGATTGAACTGCTGGTAGAGTTGTTCGTTGGTGGCAGATTCCAAATAGCGGGTGGCAGCATCCTGGCCGCCCAAAAGGATGTTCATGGCATCCGTGAAGCTCATCTCCTTGATGGCGTTCAGGAAAATGGGCTTGGCTTTCATGGCGGCATCTTCGGCGCCCCGGTTGATGCGTTCCAGAATGATTTCTTCCACATTGGAAAAGCCCGGCACTACTTTGAGTTTTTCTGTGACTTTGCGGGCCTCGGCGGGCAAAAGGATTTTGTATTCGCTTTTGAAATAACCGTCTTTTTGAGACAGCAATTCGGCACCTTTGCCGATGCCGATAGAAAGCGCTTCTTTAAGCCCCGAAGCCGCTTCGGCCTGGGTGAGTGGGAGTTCGCCGCTGCCCAGTAATTGCTGAAGTTCGGAAGCTGTGCAGGAACTCAGCAGCGTGAGCAACAGCAGGAATGAGAAGGTACGCAACATAATGTAGTGTTTGAGTGAATGATATTGGGTTAAAATAAAACGGCCTTTGGCCACACACCGCCTGAAAACGAAGTGCGACCAAAGGCCGATATAAAGAAAATGTTATTTTTTACTTCTTGCCAGGCTTATCGGCAGCCGCGGCCGCACTGCGCAATGCGCGCGGAATTTCGATGGTGGCAACCGGCGTGCTAGCAGCAGTCAGAATTTCCACGTTCTGAGGAGCTTTGATGTCCCGAACGCGGACAGACTGGCCCATATCCAGATTGGAAATGTCCAATTTCAATTCCGAAACGAGGTCTTCCGGCATCGTTTTGATTTTTACACGGCGTACATTTTGTTGCAGTTTGCCGCCGCCTTTCACACCGATAGAAGAACCCGTGAAACGCAGGGGAACTTCCACTTTGACCGGGTGGCCCGGCACAAGGCTCAAAAAGTCAATGTGCATGATTTTTTCCGATACCGGGTGGTATTGCACGGCTTTAACAATGCAGCGGTGCTTCTTGCCCTCTACCGTGATTTCGGCCACTTTGAAATCGGGCGTGTATATCAGGTGGCGAACGCTGCTCACTTCGGTAGAAAAATGCTCCGATACGCCTGCGCCATACAGCACGCAAGGAATGAGCTCTCCGTTTCTTACAGCCTTGGCGCCTTTCTTGCCCAAATCCGTTCTGGGCTGACCATTTATTGCAATTATTTCCATGATTATTACGGCTTTATACTTTATGCCTCGAAATAGGCGCGCAAAGATAGAAACATTTTCAGCTTTGCAACAAGTATGGATAGAAATTTTATTTCGCCTCTTGCAACAGGGGGCTGTCTGCACTCCCCTTACACGAGTTGATTTTGCCGGCATGGCCGCTTTTTGGAAACACATTATAAAAAAATGGCATATTTTTTGTTAAACTGCATTCAGGTACGCACCGTCAGCTTGCCCGGCATTGGAAAAAGCAGTAATTTAGCCGCCCGTTGCCGTCTGGAACGACATGGGACGCAACCACAAAAAACATGTTGAAGCAGAGTTTAAGTCAGAAAATGCTCCAAAAGCTGGCGCCGCAGCAGATTCAGCTCATGAAACTGTTGCAGGTGCCTACTGCTATTTTGGAACAGCGCATCAAAGAAGAATTGGAGGAAAACCCCGCATTGGAAGAAGGCGATTACAGCGAAGATTCCGACGACAGTACCGAGGACGAAATGTACGATGAGGACGGCGGCTACGAAGAGCGCAGCAGCGACGACCGGGAGGGGGACGAAGTGTCGCCCGATTTTGAAAAAGAAAAAGATAACCCACTGGAATTCAGCGACTATCTCAATGAATACATCGCAGACGACGAGGCTTCTTACAAAACGCGCGGAGATGCTTACAACGCCGATGAAGAGCAACGCACGCTGCCGGTAGCCATTGAAAGTACTTTCCACGACTATCTGGAGCAGCAGGTGGGCATGATGGAACTGGGCGGCCCCACGCAGGAAGCCATTGCCCGGCAGATCATCGGCAGCATTGACGACGACGGCTACCTGCGCCGCGAGATTGATTCCATTATGGACGATCTGCTTTTTTCCCAAAACATCAGCGCTACAGAGGCCGAAATCAAGGCCATCCTGAAAAAGATACAACGCTTCGATCCGCCCGGCATCGGCGCTCGCGATTTGCAGGAATGCCTCCTATTGCAATTGGAATGGCTGCTGGAGCAGGAACATCTGAAGGAGGAAGACCGCCGCCCCATTCAGTTGGCAGCGCGCATTCTGAGCCGCCACTTTGACGAGTTTACCAAAAAGCATTTCGACAAGTTGCAGCGCGCACTTGATGTGTCGGAAGAAGAACTCAAGGAAGCCATAGACGAAATACTGCGCCTCAATCCTAAGCCGGCGGGCGCGTTCGTGGGGTCGTCGTCGGCATCCACACAATATGTGGTACCCGATTATATCATCTCGAACAACGACGGCGAATTGGAACTGACGCTCAATGCGCGCAATGCTCCCGATCTGCGCATCAGCGATCACTACAAAGACATGCTGCGCGATTACAAAAAAGCCGCTCAGGGCCGCCGCCCCAATGTGCGCGAGAAGGAGGCCATCCTTTTTATCCGGCAAAAAATTGACTCCGCCAAGTGGTTCATAGATGCCATCCGACAGCGGCAGGACACCATGTATCGCACCATGTACGCCATGATGCAGTATCAATACGACTACTTCCTGACGGGCGACGACCGCAAATTGCGCCCCATGATCCTGAAGGACGTAGCCGATATTACCGGATTGGACATTTCGACCATTTCCAGAGTAGTGAACAGCAAGTTTGTGCAAACGGAATTCGGCACGCGCCGCCTGAAAGACTTCTTTTCAGAGTCGCTGCAAACGAGCGAAGGCGAGGAGGTTTCTACACTGGAGGTTAAAAAAATCCTCTCCGACCTCATCTCTGCCGAAAGCAAACGCAAACCCCTTTCGGACGAAAAACTCACCGAACTGCTCACCGAAAAAGGCTACAACATAGCCCGCCGCACTGTGGCCAAGTACCGCGAGCAACTGAACATTCCCGTGGCGCGCCTGCGAAAGGAGTTGTAGCTTGGGCGGCACACTGCTTCTATTGATAAAAATCACCCCGCCTCACTGACAAACCGCACCCCGCCGACGCGCTCCATATCTGTATATTACGCGTACAAACAAAACGTACGTTCCATGTGGAGAGCAGAGATCAAAAACCACGCTTTTGAACGCTTCGGCGAAGAGTTTCATCCAGTGGTAGATTCTAATCATTTTCTCGGTCGCAGTTCCTTCGATATTCCATACCAACAGAGTACGCCGCCTGCCAATCTCCGAAAAGACGGCGATTTGTTCGAGTTGGAGTTGGCCGTTCCGGGATTTACCAAAGAGGAAATTGAGATCACCCTGAAAGACGATGTACTCGTTGTGAAAGGCGAAAAGAGTCGCGCCGAGCGCCGTCCGGGAGCAGAATTTATTATGGAGGAATTCGACTTCGACTCGTTTGAGCGCGCTTTCAAACTGGCGTCGGGCATTGCTCACGAACAAATTGCCGCCTCCTGCGAGCACGGCATTCTCAAGCTGAGTTTCACCCACACGCCGGTGGAAGATGAGCGCGCTTATCGGAAGATCAAAATTGAATAACGCCTCAAAATTTACAATATGAAAAAGATCCTCATTCCCACTGATTTTTCTCCGTGCGCCGATACCGCTGCTCGAATCGGGAGATGGATCGCCAAAAAAGTCAATGCGGAAATCCTGTATCTGCACGGCTTAAAAACGCCGGTTGACTGGGTGAACCTGCCCAAGCGCCTCGAAGACACATATCCCGAAATCAAGGCTCAGATTGGAGCGGCCCACCAAAAGTTGGATGAGCTGGTGCTTGCCACCGAACATGAAGGTCTCAAAGCTGAAAAAAGTCTGGCTTTTCTGGAAGGCTTCGAAACCATTGCCAACACGGTGCTTGATACTCAAAACGACCTCATTGTCATGGGATCGCATGGGCTGACGGGGGTCAAAAAATTTGCATTAGGCTCTCATACTGAAAAAATCATGCGTACTGCCCAGGCGCCGGTATTGGCCTGCAAAAAACCGGGTGACGAACTCAAATTCAATACCATTGTCTTCGCCTCCGGCCTCGAAGCAGATACGCACCCCGCATTTGATCAGTTGCTCCGTTTTGCCGACAGCATGAACGCAGAAAATCTCTATTTTGTAGAGGTCACCACGCCGTACAATTTCCGGCCTACGGGCGAAGTAATGGGCAAAATCCGCGACTTTGTGGATGCGCACGATTTCCGGCACATCAGCCTGCACAGCTACGCACACTACACCATCGAGGCGGGTATTCTGGAGTTTGCGCAGTCCGTCGGCGCCGACCTCATCGGCATTGCCAATCACGGTCGCACCGGCTTGGGCGGCATCTTCGTAGAGAGCATCCCCGAAAACCTGTTGCGCTATGGGCAGTTGCCGGTATTGAGTATCCGGGTTTGATGTTGCAGCGAATTCTTTTCCGCAGGAGCATTCTTTCTACTATCAATGCAAGCTGTGAGTGTCATCATTGACAAGAACAGCATGATTTTAATCTGACATCATCGCCTGTGGATTAGTTCAATATTCGGCAGGTTAGCACTGGCGTAGGTATAGCGAAGCAGGCGGGAGGTGGCTTACTCCAACACCTTGAGTTTCTCCGACAGTCCGGTTTCAGGCGGCGCACCTGTATGATGCAGATCGGATGCAAAAAACAACGCAACCGGCTCCAAGTTGTAGGCTTCTCATTGCAGAGCTAACAGGTCTGCAGCGCAATAGCCGGATAGACCTGTTAGCTCTATGCCGGGCGTTTCCTCTATCGTGTTTTCAGGAGAAAACAAAAAAGTGGTAGCAGGTACGCTCTATAGCACCCCCGCTACCAGCGAAATTTTTATTGTTTTTTCCGACGAAGCGCCCCTCCTGTCAGGCTGATGTTCCTACCTTGCCTTCACCCTCAGCGAGACCACAAAATTCCTGCCCGGCGCGGTGATGCCGGAGGAATAAGGCCGGTAGCGCTGGTCGGTGATGTTTTCAATACCGAAGCCGATATTGGCCCTGTTGCCCAATTGATACGAAGTTTTCAGGTTGATCGTGTGCCAGGCCGGCGTGTAGGGATTTCCGGCGGCGTCTTGGGCGTAGAGGTATTCTTTGCCCTGTTCTTCGGGCGCTAAATCCGCGTTGGCTACTTCCGCATTGTATATCAGGTTCAATTCGGCCTGCCATTTGCGGTTGCTCCAGGTGAGCCGGGTAGTTCCAAACGAGGGCGCTGCATGGCGCAGGGGCGCAACGGAGCCGTTGTCGAGTTCCTCCTCGCCTTTCTGGAAGTTGTGGTGCACTCGGAGGCCGAAACCCGCCGGCAGCTTGAGTTCCAAACCCAATTGCAGTCCCCAGACTTTGGCGACAGCCGCATTTTGAATGGCTTGCACCCGGCTCATTTCGCCGCCATACAACACGCTGTCTTGGCCATTAAGGGTGAAATTCCGGCGCACCAAAGCATTGTCTAATAAGGTGTAAAAGCCCGTCACATCTACCTTCAATGTACTCCCGAAAGTTCGCGCAATACCCAGATCGAAATTGTAAGCGTACTCCGGCCTGATGTCTGCATTGGGTACCACCACAAAGCCGGGCGAAGAATCGAACACCTTGCCCACATCGTCCACATTGGGCGTGCGGAATCCGGAGGCCGCGTTGGCACTGAACAACCACAGCGCCGTCGGCGACCAGATGACCCCGACGCTTCCTGTCAGCGCGCCCGATGCCTGCCGGGCTTCTGCAAAAGGCAGTACAAACAAGGTAGTATCAAACTCCGCCTGCAAGCCTGCGATGTTGTAGCGGGCGCCGGTTTGCAAGGTCAGTTGCTCGCTCAGCGGGGCCTTCCAGGTGAGGTAGGCTGCTGCGGAATACCACAGGGCGCCGTCGGGATAGCGGGAGGGCGCCGCTCTGCGCAGCTCTGTTTCGATGTTTACATCCTCGCCGGTAGAGCCGACCTTGTTGTAAACGGCCTCCAATCCGTAAAAAAAGCGCTGCCCGTTTTGGCGTGTCTTTTCAAAATCCACATTGGCCGAAAGGGCATGCACTTTTTCGGTGCGAATCATTCGGGTGAGGCTGTTGAGATTGCGCTCTATGCGGCTTTCTTCAAAAAACTGATGCGCCACTCTAAACGACACATTATCAAACCATTTGCTTTCGGAATGATGCGCCGCCGACAGGTTGTTCATCATCCAAATCTGCGGGCCGTAGTCCCACTCGGCGCTGCGCAGCGTGTTGCCTCGGGGCCGAAGCAGGCGGTCGTAACGCGAGTAATCGGATGTAGCCGAGTAATGAAACCCATATTGCAGTTCCCATTTTTCGCCGGGCGCCCACCGGAGTTTGTGCATCCAGTTGAACTGGTTGTAAGCGCTGGGCACCTGAAGCCGCGGGTTGGAATTGGCCACCACCGAATCCCGGCCGTTGATGCGAATCACATAGCGGGGCCGGAGGTAGTCGTCGGGGCCGTTTTTGCCCATCAACAGGTTGTCGTAATCGCTGAAGGTGGCGCTTCCGGCGAAAGCCAATTTTTTGCCTCCGACCGAAAAATCTGCATGGCCGGTCTTCTCGTTGTTGGCCGAAGCGTACCGAACAGCCGCGTTGGCATTCACAGAGGAAAACGCCGGTTCTAAGGTGGAAAAGTGCATCACGCCGCCGATGGCATCGCTGCCGTAAATGACCGACCCCGGCCCGTACACCACCTCGGTGCGCTGGATGGAAAAGGGATCGAGCGAAATGACGTTTTGCAGGTTGCCGCTCCGAAAAATGGCGTTGTTCATGCGCACGCCGTCCACCGTGAGCAGCACACGATTGGTGGCAAAACCGCGAATCATGGGACTGCCGCCGCCCAATTGACTTTTTTGAATAAATACTTCTCCCGACAGCGACAAGAGATCGGCAGCCGTTTGCGGGTTTTGCAGCATCACTTCTTTGGCTCCGATGGTGCTGATTCTCAAGGGTGTTTCGCGGCGCGACTGCTGCCAGCGCGTGGCCGAAACCACCACTGCATCCAATGAAATGCGGTCTTCCTGCATGATGGCCATGAATCCCTGTTTTTCCAAAAGAGCATACCGGGTACGGAGGGTTTCAAATCCCACCGAGCGTATTTGTATTTCGCCGGTATCCGATTTCATTGTTGAAATATCGGCTTTGCCGGCGGCATCGGTCACTGCATTGGCGGAAGCCGAGGTAATGGTAACGCCCTCTAAGGCCTGGCGGGTGCCGGCCTGTTGAACGATGAGCGTCTGGGCATATACAGAAGTACTTGCCATGCAGACCAAACATAGCAAGATGAAATATAAATTTCTCATTATTAGTGTTTTAAATAAACAACTCAGGCCATTGACGACACTTGACGCCAACGGCATACCTCAGATGTACAATGGCAATGCTCGCTCTGATTTGTGCCGTATCATTATTACCACAAAACAGGAAAATCCGAGCGAACAAAAATCAGCATTGTACCAAAACCGGGAAAAGAGGTTCCGGTGGCGGCTGGGGAATGGGGCGTGAAACAGAGCTGTACTTGTTGGCGCATGGCCGGGGTTTTGACGATGCGCCGCTCCCAAACAGATGGTTTACAGGCGGCAATGAATGCACAAACAAGCTCTGCCAAAATTGAAACAGTCGGTCTTCGGCAGCTCTTTGAGCAGGGTTGTCGGACCGGGAACCTCGTGCCCAGTAGTTATCCCATTGATTTTGGAGCTGCGTATCTTCTATGTCTGCAATGCACCAGTACAAGGTTGTATCTCCTTTTGCCTCCTGACGAACAACATCGTACATGATGCCTTTGTACCTGAATTCCGTAGCATGAAATCGCCTGAAATCAGCATTAGGCTGGTCTTCCAACCGGCGGGGAATATGCAGCAAAACCAAACCGTCTTCTGCTTTGCCCGCTGCAATTTGTTCTTCTATGCGGCTCCTGATCTGGCTGCGGGCAACCCGGTACATCAGCACGGCACTTGCTGAGGGCAGCAAGATACCGATGATGAGTCCGATGGCAGCGAGTTGATACCTCATGAGCAGCGATCAATCAATTTTTAGGATTTACCATTTCAATCCGCACCCTGCTATAAACCGCATGGTTTCTACGGCCCAGAGGCGATACGCTTCGGCGGACGGGTGGATGCCATCGCTGAAAAACTGCTCCGGCGAGTGAATGTCGTCCATCCAACGGCGCGCCCGAATGGGGCCTCCGGGGTAATGAACATTGGCAAACCGGCGGGGAATGTTGCGAATGGCAAAACCGTGCAGGTGTACCAAGGCGCCCAGTGCGGACCGCACCAAGCCGGGCAAGGCCGGAAACACTCCTATCGGCGGCAGGGCAGCTATGACGATGGGTGTATCGGGCATGCGTTCGCGGAGATGGCGCACCAAGTGGGCCATGTTGTGCCGAAAATGCAGCGGGCTGTTGAGGTAAAAAGTGTCGTTGCCGCCCAGGCCGATGACGATCAGGTCATAGGGCGCATCAGGAATTTTGGGAGTCAATTTCCGAAAGACATCTTTGGCATCATAACCGCTGCGGGCCACTACCTGCCACTCTGCCGGACGGCCTGTGTGTGCAGAAAGTGCCGCGGCCAACTCTCCCGTAAACCCATGCCGGTGGTCCTGAACGCCCACGCCGGCAATGGTGGACTCGCCCAGCGCCAATATGCGAATGGGCGCGCCAACGCCTTCCTCTGTGCGGCCCTGCACATTGTGTTCCGGTTCGGGCAGGCGCGGGAAGTTTTTGCGCAGCTTTTTGCCTTGAAAATATAAAACAGGCAGCAAGGGCACGCTCAGGAGGGCGCCGATGTAGTAGAGGAGTTGGGCGAGAAACATATCTTGATGTGCTGATAGAACAATGTGCTGATGTGCTGATTACCAATAGAGCGCATTCATGATAAAATTGCAAAAGCGCAGGATCAGAAGGTTGAACTGACGGAAAGGCGCACCCCACTGAACGCCGGCTCCAAACGGCAGATGCCGCCGGTGCAAACCACGCCCTCTACCTGCTTAATATAGCTGAGCGAGATGCGATTGGACTTCAGTGTGTAAAATACATCGAAGCGCGGGTAGTGCAGTTTGAGCTTCTTGCCGTTTTCATCGGCGGGCGAGTTTTTGCCCGGCCCGGCATTGTACATATCTGAAACGACGAAGCTCCAGCGCGGCGCCAAGTTGAGTTCTACCAATCCGAAGAGCCAGTCGCCGTAGTCTTGTTTGTACCCTGCCGCCTCGTCCATTCCGGTGTGCATGTATTGCGTTTCCACGCGGATAGAGGTTTTGCGGTCGAATTTGTACAGAAAATCGGCAAAGGGCGTGATGGTTTGCACGTTGGGTACGCCCGGCTTGAATTCGAAGCGCTCCTGATTGTAGTTCTGGTGCTGAACGCCCGTGGTCAGTGTCCAGATGCGGTCTTTTTTGAACGTGACGTCGAAGAAAAACTCCCGGTACAGAAGCACGTCGTTCAGGTCGGTGATGTTGGAGGCATTGAGGTTGAAGGCTATTTTTTTGCTGGGCGCATAGCGGATGTCGGCTTGTACGGCCAGTTCGCCCAATTCCTGTGTGGCGGCGTTGTAGCGGGCATTGAGGCGGTAGGTGTTCACGCGGGCCATGGGCGGCAGGAAGTTGACCAAGCCGCGATTGAGCTGTTCCTGCGGGCGCGTGCGGAAGCTGAAATTTTCGGTGCGTTTGCCCTCCAGCGAAATGCCCAGACCTTTGGCGGCATAGCTGAAACTGGAGTACAACACGGTGCCTTCTTTAAAAATAAATTTATCCCCGGTCACGGGTTCGCCGTCGCGGATGATGACGCCGAACGGATCGTTCATGTTGTCCGGGGTTTTGTAGGCGCCCTCCACATACCAGGTAAACGGCCCTGCGGTAAGGGTGTTGAAGGCCGAAAATGCAAAGGAATTGTATTTGGGTGTGAATGCGTCGTCTTGAGGATAGGTATTGAGAATGGCCACCAAAGAGTTCATGGATTCGTCGTCGAGGGTGCGACCCACTGCCCCGAAGCCCGGCGCCAGCGAAAACGAGGAAGTGGAATCTTTGGCCGCAATGAATCCATCTATACTGATGCCCCGGATGGTGGCATTGTAAGTGCTGAACTGCTGTTTTTGCCGTCCGGTGAAGGCTTTGATTTTCCAGTTGGGATGCAGGTCGTAGCTAAGGCGGAGGCCGAACAAGGCGTTGTCAATCAAGAGTGGTCGCTCTTCAAAGGCTCTGAAAATGATGCCGCTGCCGATCTGGTCGTAGATGTAGCCGCCATAGATGCCGAGCTTGTCAATTTTTTTCTGAATGTACCACCGTCCGATACCTTCGCCGCTGTAAGAGCCGGTAGGATTGAGGAGGTTGGAATTGTTGAACAGATCGAAACGCAGGCCCACGTCGAAGCCCCAGTTGCTGTATGCGAGGTTGAGCCAGGATTCGCCGCCGTATAATTGGCGGTCGTATTGCGGCGTGTTGGCGGCCCCGATGAGGGAATCGCGCATGAAGAAATTGGCATTGAGTTGGAGGCTTCCCGAAATTTTACCGCCGCTGTTGTTGTCTTGGGCAGCAAGAGGAGCAATGGCCACGAAGGCGCAAATGAGTGTGCAGAGCAGATGACCTAAGCGTTTCATAATTCGTGTTTAACAGAACATTAGCAGTAGCGCAACATGCTATTTACCTAACTTTGCGTTACCTTTTGTCGCAAAGGTACTTTCTACACATTCAAAAATTTGTCAAAAGATGAACAGAATCCAACTTTTTACCTTCGTTTTCTGCCTTCTCGCCTCCGTCACGGCCATTTCCGCCCAAAAATCCATCCCCTCGGTGGAGATCAAAACATTGGACGGCAAAACTGTAAACATCCAGAAATACACCCAAAGCGGTAAAATCACCGTGCTCAGCTTTTGGGCCACCTGGTGCAAGCCCTGCCAGCAGGAGTTGGATGCCATCTCGGAAGTGTACCCCGAATGGCAGGAGAAATACGGCGTACAACTCGTGGCCGTCACCATTGACACGCAACGCGCATTGGCAAAAGTAGGCCCGATGGTGGAATCCAAAGGCTGGGAGTACATCATCCTGTCCGACCCCAACGGCGCTATGCCGGCGGCGCTCAATTTCCAGAGCATCCCGCAAACCTTCCTCCTCGACGCCAAAGGCAACGTGATTTACGAGCACACGGGCTACATTCCCGGCAATGAGTTTGACATGGAAGAAAAGATCAAGGCGGCGGCAGGTAAGAAGTGAAGTTACAGTTTGTGACCGGCTGTTGGCTACTGGCCTGGCTGCCGGCTTGCTTGCAGCTTGAGGCTCGCGGCTTGTGGCCAGTAGCTTGTACTCCACCGTTCTTGCAATCATCTCTCGAACATGGTATCAAAATGGAAGTCGCTGAAACTATGTCTGTCGGTGCTCCTGTGCAGTATCGGGAGCGTGCTGTGGGGGCAGGCATCCATTGCCGGGGTTGACTTTGCACTGTTGTCGGGCTTTTATGAAACACCCGTTACCGTAGGGCTTTCCGCATCGGAGGGCGCCCGCATTTATTACACGTTGGACGGCAACAAGCCCAATGCTCAAGCCCACCGTTACACACGTCCTTTCCTGCTGAAAAAAAGTGCTGTTGTTCGCGCCGTAGCCGTTTATCCCAACGGAGAGGCGAGTCGTCCTGATGCTCAGGCTTACTTCATCGGCGAGCCGAAGAGCAGCCTGCCGGTAGTGTCGGTAGCTGTGCCGCCGGGTTTGTTGTTCGACCCCGACATCGGCTTGTTTATGACGGGCAACCGCTTGGATACGGGCAGCATCATGCAGGAAGGCGCCAATTTCTGGAGCAGGCGGGAATTGGTGGCGCATGTAGAATTTTTTGAAACCGACGGCAGCAGCGTGTTCAACAGCCAGATGGGTATGAGGCTTTTTGGAGGCATGAGCCGCTTGTTTCCACAAAAATCATTGACCCTGGCAGCCCGCGAACGCTACGGTGAGAAGCGCTTTCACTACCCGATTTTTGGTGAGGACGGGCCGAAAAGTTGCAAATTTCTGGTGCTGCGGAATGCAGGCAGCGATTTCGGACGCGCCCATTTTCGCGATGCACTGATGAGCGGCCTGCTCGACGACTGGGATTTGGAAAAACAAGCCTACCGGCCCGCGCACGTCTATCTCAATGGCGAATACTGGGGCATTTATAACATCCGTGAAAAAATCAACCGCTATTTCATCGCCGATCACCAGCCGGTGGACAAAGACAGCATAGACCTCCTGGAACACCGAGACAACCTGCGGCGCGGCAAAAAAAATCACTACCTGCGCCTGCTCAGGTTTTTGCAATCGCGCAACATGGCCGAACCCGCCAACTACGCCTGGGTGCAGTCGCAAATGGATGTGGACAACTTCATGAACTACCAGATTGCCCAGATTTATTTCGACAATCAGGATGCAGGCGGCAACATCAAGTTTTGGCGACCGCAAACGCCCGAGGGCCGCTGGCGCTGGATTCTGTACGATACCGACTGGGGATTCGGGCTGCACGACCCCAAAGCCTGGCGCAACAACAGCCTCGCTTTCCACACCGAACCCGATGGCCCACACTGGCCCAATCCGCCCTGGAGTACCTTCATTTTGCGCAAGCTGCTCGAAAACCCCGATTTCCGGCAGGCGTTCACCCTTCGTTTTTGCGATCATCTCAACACCACTTTTCACTCCGAGCGCGTGCTGGCGGCCATCGAGGAAAAGTACCGGACCCTGCTGCCCGAAATGCCCCGGCACCTCCAACGCTGGCGGCTCAGCGAGGCCAAATGGGAGCGGCAAGTGCAGATCATGCGCGATTTTGCGACGTATCGCCCAAATCATGTTTTTCAGCACCTTTCCAACCGTTTTCATACCGGGCCGCTGCGCGAACTCCGTGCAACTGCTTCCGTCGGGGGCACTTTGCTGGTCAACGATCACATTGAGGTGAAGGCTTCCGAAGGCGATTTCTCCGGCAGGTATTTCGAGCGGCAAGCCTTGCATTTCAAGGCCATAGCGCTGCCGGGCTACCGGTTTGTGCGTTGGGAAGGCGATGCGGAGGGCATCGGCAGCCGGGAAATAGCGCTGCCGATGAGCAAGGAGGGCATTTCGCTGCGCGCAGTGTTTGAACCCTATAGCCACCCATTGGCCAATAAGCTAATTATCAATGAAATATGCCCTTTGAACGGGCAGGCCGGCGACTGGATAGAATTGCACAACATCACCAAAGAGCGCATTCGGTTGGACGGCTGGATCGTGGCCGACGCCCGCAACGAAGCACTTTTACCCGCCGCCGTCATCGGTCCCAAAGACTATCTCATCATTTGCCGCGACGAGGCCCGCTTTCGGAAGGTCTTCCCACAGGCTCACAATGTGATGGGCGGCATGGATTTCGGCCTGCACAAACGCGAAGACCGCATCGCTGTGTATAGTGCAGACGGCGCGCTGATAGATGAAATTCAGTATCAACTGCCCCCCACTGATTCCGCTTTTACGCTCGCCCTGCTGATGCCGCATTTGGACAACAATGACCCCGAAAACTGGGAACTAAAACCGGGCTTGGGCACACCGGCGGGCGCCAATCCGTTCTTTGTTCAGAGCCGCATTGACAGAATACAAAGGGAATGGCTCGAAATCGGCATTGCGGCGGGAGTACTCGTGGCGGGGCTGCTGTTGCTGTGGTGGCGGCACAAAGGGGTGTTGTAGTGCGTTAAGTCTTCGTTTATTGCAAAGCGGCGGCATTTTTTTTCGTTCTTTTGCGGCGTCAAAGCGTACCAACAAACACTGAGTTCAGTTTTATCGCGATGAGCAATCAGCACAACTTGTCCCGATGACATAGAAATCGGGATTATCACATTCACTCGCATGTATCGCACTTACATCATTCAGTTCTTCAAATTCCTGTTGTTTCTCAGCATTGGTTTGGGCATTTTGTACTGGGTTTACCGGGGCCAGAACATTGCATTCCAGGCCGAATGCGGCGCCAAAGGCATTGCGCCCGAAGATTGCAGCCTGGCCCGAAAAGTGATTGCCGACTTCGGCAGAGTCAATTACGCCTGGATTGCGTTGGTGTTGGCAGCCTTCATCGTCAGCAATGTCAGTCGGGCGGCCCGGCTCAACATGCTGCTCCATCCGCTCGGCTCGCGGCCCCGGCTCATCAATACTTTTCTCACCACCATTCTGGGGTATTTTGCCAATTTGGCCATTCCCCGCATGGGCGAAGTAGTTCGGGCGGCCTCCTTGTCGCAGTACGAGAAAATTCCGGTAGAAAAAATCATGGGCGCCGTCGTGGTAGATCGCATCATGGACGTGCTGTGCATTCTCAGTATCACGGCCATAGCCTTGGTGGTGGAGGCGGGTCCGATTTGGGGCTTTTTCAGCAAAAATGTGCCCGTAGCCGATTTGCTGGGAGGCTTGGGCAATCTGGCATTGTGGGGTTTCGGCACACTGGCGGTGGTCGTTCTGGCGGTATATTTATTGCGCCGGCAGTTAAAATCCAGCCGCATTTATCAGCGCATCCGCCACATCGCCATTGGCTTCTGGCAGGGCATCAATACCGTGCGCAGTTTGAAACGCCCCAGCCTGTTTTTGGCGCACACCGTCAATATATGGGTCATGTATTTCCTGATGACGCTGTTGTGTTTTGCGGCGTTTGAACCCACCGCGCACCTCACCTGGCGCACGGCGCTCACCGTGTTTGTGTTTGGCTCCTGGGGCGTCGTGGTGCCTTCTCCGGCAGGCATGGGCACCTTTCACTTCATGGCGCAACAGGCATTGGGCATCTATGGCGTGGGCGGCGACGACAGCTTTTCCTGGGCCAATATTTCGTTCTTTTCGGTCAACCTCGGCGCCAACGTGCTCATCGGCCTGCTGAGTTTGTTGCTGTTGCCGATCATCAACCGGCATTACGAACCGAAGAAAAGCGGGGAGACGGAGAGCGTGTGAGGGCGAGGGCTGGTAAGGCTTCGGATAAATTTGGAAGCAACTTTTGGCCCCCAAATGTAGTTTTGTCATAAAAAGGAACCGACCATGTTTGAGCTAATTCTTCGTACCGACAATCAGGCAGCTTTGCAAAAACTGCTGGAGTATATAGACTCTTTGAATTTTCAGATAGTCAAAGAGCCTGCCTCCCAAGAGAAAAAGATTACCATTCAGATAGCTGAAGGGGATTCCATGATGCCGAACGGAGATAATCGGGAGGAAAAAATCGTTGAATGGGGCGGCATGAAGGTGGACATATCCGGCATTACGCCTGGGTTTGGCTGTGCAAAGGGCATGTTTGAAATGATGCCGGATTTTGACGAGCCTTTGGAAGGATTCAAAGAATATATGCACTGATGAGGTACCTGATTGATAGCCATGCACTGATATGGTTTTTGAATGGAGACAACCAACTTTCAGCGAATGCACTTGCTATCCTCTCCAACTCTGATCTTGACAAATATGTAAGTATTGCAGCGCTTTGGGAAATAGGTATAAAGATCAACCTCGGCAGGCTTCATCTTTCTTGTCCATTCACAGACTTGCCTGCTTTTTTGGCCGCGCATGATTTTCAGTTGCTCCCCACTAACTTCCAGCACATTTTGAGCGCATGCTTCTTACCGTCGCACCATGCAGACCCATTTGATCGCATGATGATCGGACAGGCTTTGTGTGAAAATATTACGGTGATTACAAAAGACCCCAGTTTCCCTCTTTATGGCGTGGCGACGGTTTGGCAGGAATGAAAATCTGATCTTGCTCCACCACCAACGTAGTTTTCATCAAAACCACTTTTTGCGATCTCTAAAACGAGGAAATCTTTACCCCCGCTTGTCCCTGCCATTCCCTACCTTTGCCCATCCATATTCAAACAGGCCCTGAATTAGGGCGCAGGTTTACGGGCAAGGGCCTTGTTTTTTCTCTTTTTATCACTACGTTTATTATGACTGAGAAGCTGGAAGCCATCAAAGAACGATACATTTATCTGGAAGAGCAAATGGCCGACCCCGGCGTCATTGCCGATTCGGACCGCTACCGCAAAGTGAGCAAGGATTACAAAAACCTCAAGCCCATCGTCCATGCTTTTAATGAGCAACTCGATACCCGCGCCGCCATTGCCTCGGTCAAGGAAATGCTGCGCGACGAAGACCCCGAAATCAGGGCCATGGCGCAGGAGGAACTCGCCGAGTTGGAGACCCGCCTGGCCGATGTGGACGAACGCCTCCGCGTTTTGCTCATCCCCAAAGACCCCAACGACGACAAAGACGTGTTGTTTGAAATTCGCTCCGGCACCGGCGGCGACGAAGCCTCGCTCTTCGCCGGCGATTTGTACCGCATGTACCAGCGCTACTTCGATGCGCAGGGCTGGAAAGTGGAGGTATTGGACGTAAACGAAGGCACCGTGGGCGGCTACGACCGGCTCATTCTGGAGATCACCGGCGACGAAGTATTCGGCAAACTGAAGTTTGAATCCGGTACGCACCGGGTGCAGCGGGTGCCCAAAACCGAGTCGCAGGGCCGCATCCACACCTCGGCAGCTACCGTAGCCGTGATGCCGAAATTGGAAATGGAAGACGTCAACATCAACAAGGCCGACCTCAAAGTGGATACCTTCCGGGCCAGCGGCGCGGGCGGCCAGCATGTGAACAAAACCGAATCGGGCGTGCGATTCACGCACCTGCCCAGCGGCGTCGTCACCGAAAGCACCGAGGCGCGCTCGCAGCACCAAAACCGGGAAATAGCCCTGCAACGCCTCTACCAGCGCCTCCAGGAAATGGAATACGAAAAAGTACACTCGGAAATAGCCTCCCGCCGGAAATCCATCGTCGGCTCCGGCGACCGCTCGGAAAAAATCCGCACCTACAACTACCCCCAAAACCGCCTCACCGACCACCGCATCAACCTGACGCTCTACAACTTGGACGCCGTAATGGACGGCCGCTTAGAGGAGATCATCGAGGCCCTGCAAATAGCCGATACGGCAGAGAAACTGAAGGCGGAAGCGGAAGGGTGAGGAGTATAGGCTCAATGCCCCTCCAACCACTCGGCCACCACGCCCGACACCGAATCCACGCAGCCCTCCTCGAAGGGCGAGCGCAGATTGGCCAAGCGGGTCAGTTCCAAAAAGGAGCCGCTGCCGCCGGCCCGGCACAATTGCACATAATCTTTCCAGGCGGAGGTATGATCTTCGCGGTCGCGTTTCCAGAACTGGAAGGCGCAAATCTGTGCCAGCACATAGTCTATGTAGTAAAACGGCGTGGAAAAAATATGGCTTTGCTTGTGCCAGTAACCGCCGCTTTCCAAAAAGGCATTGTTGTCGTAGTGGCGCCAGGGCAGATATTTGCGCTCCGTGTCGCGCCAGGCTTGGCGGCGTTCGGCAGGCGTCCATTGGGGATTTTCATACACTAAATGCTGAAACTCGTCCACCGCCACGCCGTAAGGCAGGAAATAAATGGCCCCCGACAAGTGCGCAAAATGGTACTTGTCGGTATCCTCGCCGAAAAAGAGGCGCATCCAGGGCCAGGTAAAAAACTCCATGCTCATGGAATGAATTTCGCAGGCTTCGTAGGAGGGCCAATAGTACTCGTTGATGCCGATGTTGCGGCTACTATAGACCTGAAAAGCGTGCCCTACCTCGTGGGTCAGCACGTCAATATCGCCGCTGGTACCGTTGAAATTGGAAAAGATGAACGGCGCGCCATACGAGTTGAGGAAGGTGCAGTAGCCGCCGGGCGATTTACCGTCGCGGGCGGGCAGGTCCATAAACCCGCCGTCGAGCATAAAACGGAAGAACTCACTGGTATCGGGCGAAAGCTCGTCATACATCTGTGCCGCCTGACTGATGATCCACTCCGGGTCGCCCTTTGGATGCGGGTTGCCGTCGGGGAAACGGTAGTCTTCATCGTAGAAATGCAGGCGCTCCAATTGCAGGCGTTCGCGCTGGCGTTCGTAGAGCCGGGTAGCGATGGGCACGATGCTCTGTCGGATTTGTTCGCGGAATCCGGCCACCATTTGGGCGTCGTAATCGCTGCGAAGCATGCGCGCATAAGCCATTTCTACAAAATTGTGGAAACCCAGTTTTTGGGCCATGCCATGCCGAAGTTCTACTAACTGATCGAAGATGTCGTCCACCTCGGCGGCGTGTTCATCAAAAAAAGCCCATTTGGCGGCAGCGGCGGCGCGGCGTACTCCGCGATCGGGCGAGTTTTCGAGTTTGATGATGGAGGATAGGTTGTACTCCTCGCCGAGGCAGGTAATGCGGGCGCCTGCTTTGAGCTTGACGTAGGCGCTCACTAAGGCGTTTTCTTTTTGGAGGTCCTCCAGAATATCAGGACTGAAGGTCTTGCGGCTCAACTCGGCGATCTGAAAAAGCTGGCGGCCCCATTTAGCTTCCAATTCAGACCGGAAAGGCGAGGCGAGCAGTTTTTCGTAAAACTTGAAATTCAGAGCCTCTACGTTGGGCATCTCCTGATCGAAAAAGTCGTTTTCCGTGGCGTAAAACTCGTCCTTCGTGTTCACCGTATGCCGGATGTGGCAGAGGTTGAACATGGAAGAAAATTCATCGCGCAGGGCATTGATTTTTGTAAATGCTTCACTTTGTAAATCAAAGGATTCCGCATTGGAAAAGCGCTCCAACAACTCGTGAAAACGGGCGCTGAATTGTGCCATGTCGGGGCGTTGGTATTGCAATTGTTCAAACCTCATATCATCTCATTTGGGTGGCAAGGGCGCAAAAGTACAGCGAATCGCCCGATAATCCGTACAATGAAAGCCGCTTTTGCTAACTTTGCGCGCTTATGCACCGGGCCGCCGAAAAACCGGCCATGCAAGCCGTCAGAATGGAACTGAAATCAGCCATCATACTGGAAAAATTGCCGCGCCATGTCGCAGTCATCATGGACGGCAACGGGCGTTGGGCCAAACAACATGGCAAGCCGCGCGTATTCGGGCATCGCAATGGCGTGCAGGCAGTGCGCGACATCACAGAGGCCGCTGCCGAATTGGGCATAGAATACCTGACGCTCTACGCCTTTTCCACCGAAAACTGGAACCGCCCCAAAATAGAAGTGGGCGCACTGATGCGGCTTTTGGTGGAAACTCTGCACAAAGAGGTCAAAACGCTGATGAAAAACAACATCCGCCTGATGGCCATCGGCGACCTCAGTCAACTGCCCGACGCCACCCGCCGCGCTCTTTTGCAGGGCATCGAAACTACCAAAAACAACTCGCGCATGACGCTGGTGCTGGCCCTCAACTACAGCGCCCGTCGGGAAATACTACAGGCAGCCCGGCTACTGGCAGAACAGGTGCAGGCCGGCGAATTGAAGCCCGAAGAGGTGAGTGAGGAGCGCTTTGCCGCCCGTTTGAACACCGGCATGAATCAAATTCCCGACCCGGAACTGCTCATTCGCAGCAGCGGCGAACAGCGCATCAGCAATTTCCTGCTGTGGCAAATTGCCTACGCCGAGTTGTATTTTACGCCGGTGTTGTGGCCCGAATTCAGGAAAGAACACCTGTACCAAGCCATCATTGACTTTCAGCAACGCGAACGCCGCTTCGGGAAGACCAGCGAACAATTAGCCCAATGAAATTAAAATCTGATGCTTTCGTTAATCCGTTCCAACCGGCGTCCAATGATTCGCCGTCTGGCGTAATGCGTTTGTTGCAAAATCAACCTCGCAGCTCGCGGCTAATGAATAACTACTTTGAATCCATCCACCAGACTGATCCGGCTTAATATTTTAACAGCCCGACAAAATATGATGATAATGAACAGATTATTTTTTGCTTTGCTCTTGCTTCTGCCTTTTGCCTCCTGGGCGCAAACGGACGAAAACCTGCCCGTGTATCCATTCGGCGAGCCTAAAGAATTTGAAATCGGCGGCATTAAAGTGACCGGCGCCACCTACAGCGAAGACGTGGCCATCATCGGCGTATCGGGCCTCAAAGTGGGCGACAAAATCCGCATACCCGGCCCCGAAATACCCCGCGCTATGAAAGCCCTGATGCGTTTGCGTTTGTTTACCAATGTGCAGATCGTATTGGACAAAGTCATCGGAGATGTGGTTTTTCTGGAAATTCAATTGCAGGAAAGGCCCCGCCTCTCAAAGTACGCCTACCGCAACGTGCCCAAAACCTACCACGAAAACCTCAACGAACAGGTCAATAAGTTCATGCTCAAAGGCGGCATCGTGACCGAAGACGTAAAACTCAATGCCCAGCGCGCCATCGAGAAATTCTTTATAGACAAGGGCTTTTTTGATGCCAAAGTGAAGGTAATGGAGGAGCCGGATACCGCCCGTGTCAATTCCGTTATCGTTTATTTCGATACTGATCGCGGCGAACGCATCAAAATTGAAGACATCGAATTTGCCGGCGCTCAGAACGCCAAAGAGAAAAAATTGGCCCGCAAAATGAAGGAGACCAAAGAGAAAGGCAAACTCTTCGGCTCTTCCAAACTCGTGCGCAAAGACTACGAAACCGACAAAGAAGCCCTCGTCAAATATTATAACACCATCGGCTACCGCGATGCCCGTATCCTCGGCGACAGCGTCTGGCGAGACGAAGATGGCCGCCTCCGCGTCAAAATCCTCATCGAAGAAGGACAGCGTTACTACTTCCGCAACATCGTATGGAAGGGCAACTCCATTTATGACAACAGCACCCTTCAGGGCATTCTCGGCATCGAAAAGGGAGATGTTTACAATCAGGAACTCCTCGAAAAACGCCTCCGCTTCAGCCAGGACGGTCGAGATGTGAGCACTTTATACATGGACAACGGCTACCTGTTTTTCAACGTGGACCCCGTGGAAGTAGCCATCGAAGGCGACTCCATTGACCTCGAAATGCGCATTTTTGAAGGCCCGCAGGCCACCATAGACAAGGTCATCATCAAAGGCAACGACCGCACCCACGAGCACGTTATCCGCCGCGAACTCTTCACCCGCCCGGGCGAAAAATTCAGCAGATCGGACATCCTCCGCTCGCAGCGCCAGATCGTCAACCTCGGCTATTTCAATCCCGAAACTTTGGGGATCAACACCCCCGTGAACCCGCAGCGCGGCACTGTGGATATAGAATACACCGTGGAAGAAAAGCCCTCCGACCAGTTGGAACTCTCGGCAGGCTGGGGCGGCATTCAGCGCGTCATCGGTACGCTGGGCGTGTCGTTCAACAACTTCTCGCTGCGTAATATTTTCAATAAAGAAGCCTGGCGACCGCTGCCACAGGGCGACGGCCAGCGCCTCAGCATTCGTGCTCAAACCAACGGCAATTTTTACCAGTCGTACAACATCTCGCTCACCGATCCCTGGCTCGGCGGCAAAAAGCCCAACTCCTTCACCGTAGCTGGTTTTTACAACCGTTATTCCTTCACCGCCAACTCCAGCTTCAGCATCCTCAACGGTTCTGCCAGCCTTGGCACCCGCCTCAAATGGCCCGACGACAACTTCCTGTCCACTACCGCCCTGAGCCTCCAAACGCTCAGTCTCAACGACTGGTCTGCCGGCGCCCTTGGCTCTTTCTCCGACGACAACGGCAACCTCATTACCGACGGCAAGTTCAACAACTTCAGCCTTCGCCAAACCATTGCCCGTTCTACCGTTTACGATCCGATCTTCCCCCGCGAAGGCTCGCGCATCTCGCTGGCAGTACAGCTTACCCTGCCTTATTCCTTGCTCAACGGCAAAGATTACACCGACCTCGGCCCCGAAGAGCGCTATCGTTGGCTCGAATACCACAAATGGCGTTTCGATGCCGAATGGTACACGCCCATCGTTGGTAAATTAGTACTCAAGGCTTCCGCCAAAATAGGCATCCTCGGCTCCTATAATCGCAAAGTCGGCACGGTACCCTTCGAACGCTTCCAGGTGGGCGGCGACGGTATCAACAACCAACAATTCGGCTTCCAGGGCGTGGACATCATCTCCATGCGCGGCTACGAGGTGAGTGATTTGTCGGCCAACTTCGACGCGGCCGAACGGACTTCGCCCGCGCCCATTTTCGATAAATTCACCTTGGAGATGCGTTACCCGCTTTCGCTCAATCCGAGTTCTACCATCTATGTACTGGCTTTTGCTCAGGGCGGCAACGCTTGGCGCAACCTCCGCGATTTCAACCCCTTCGATCTCAAACGTTCGGCGGGTATAGGTATGCGCGTATTCCTGCCCATGTTCGGCCTGCTCGGTTTCGACTATGGCATCGGTTTCGACAAGCAACGCCTGCCGGGCGAACGCGGCCTCAAAGGACTGGGCGATTTCAACATCGTATTGGGCTTTGAGCCTGAATAACGACATCCGAGCGAGCGATGCGGTCATGTCGAAGTGACCGCATCACTTCACAGGCATTTCTGTGATAACAACCATGCGAACACGCTCCGAACATCAGAACAGAACTACCTGGCTGATCCTTCTCGGTTGGCTGATCCTCAATGCTTTACAGGCAGCCTTCAGTGCCCTCACCGAAGACGAAGCCTACTACTGGATGTACAGTACGCAGTTGAACTGGGGCTACTTTGATCACCCGCCGATGATTGCATTGTTTATCTCGGCCGGCAAATGGATAGGCGGCGAGTTGGGAGTTCGTATGGTTGCCGTTTTGGCGCAGGTGGGCGCCTTGTGGGTGTTGTGGCGATTAACCTGCGAACATTGGCCTGGCCCACAGCGTCCGCTGTTGTTTTTCGGCATCGCTTTTTCCATTGTCATTTTTCAGGTATTCGGCTTCGTAGCCACCCCCGATTCTCCGCTGCTCTTTTTTGCAGCCTTGTTCCTCTACACCTATCGTCGCTTGGTTCTTTACAATCGCTGGAGCGATGCGTTACTGCTGGGCGCCCTCAGTGCAGGGCTGTTGTACAGCAAGTATCACGGCGTATTACTCATCGGTTTTACGGTGTTGTCGCATCCGCGCCTGCTGCTGAATCCACGTTTGTATGTCGCCGGCTTGACGGGGGCAGTCCTGTTTTTTCCACACCTTTGGTGGCAATACATCAACGATTTTCCTTCCTTCCGTTATCATTTGGTAGAGCGCACACAGGAGTTCAAGTGGTGGTATGTATCGGAATTTTTGCTCAATGTGTTTTTGGTTTACAACCCCTTGCTGTGGCCAATGGCCTGGCGAGCCTGGCGGCATAGCAATTGGAAGGACCCTTTTACACGGGCGCTGGCAGTCAATTTTGCAGGATTTTTGCTGTTCTTTTTCTTGTCCACCTTTCGGGGGCATGTGCAACCACAATGGACGGTCATCTCGTCTGTGCCGATGCTGTTGATGTTGTATGCACACAGCCTCCATGATGCGCGCCGAACCCGCTATCTGCTGCGCGTTGCAGTCGTAGTACTGCCTTTGGTACTCGTAGCCCGCTCCTTGCTCATAGGAGAATGGGCGCCGCTGCCGAATCAGTTTTTCCGCCCTGAAGCATTCACAAAAAAAACAGAAGCGCTGGCCGCCGGTCGTCCGGTAGCATTCAGCCGGTCCTATCAGCGGGCCTCTCTGTACGCATTTTACACCGGGCAGTTGCCAGCCTTTTCGGCGGGTACTTACAAAAGCCGTCGCAGCCAGTTCGACCTTTGGAACGGAGAAGAGCAACTACACCTGCGCCCTGTTCTGTGGGTGGGCGGGCAGTCAAATCCCGATCCGGCCTTTTTCATGCTGGACCGCGACACCATTACCTACACAGAAATAGATACCTTCTACGCGTTTTATAAAGTACAACCCGTAGCCGATGCCTTGCCCGCTGAACTCAAGGCCGGACAGGAAGTGCGCCTGAGCCTACATTTGTACAACCCATATCCTTACGAACTGGATTTCAGCAAGATAGCGCGCCTGCAAATCATGGCGGTGTGGATGGACGGTAAAAAATTGGGGTGTTTTGTGCCCCTGCAATGCCGGCTGCCTCACCTCACACCCGGCGCGTCGGCTACGCTGGATGCCGGCTTCATTGCGCCCGACGAACTTCCGGCGGGTCGCTACCGAGTGGGTTTTTCATTTCAGTATGAGGATATTATGCCCTTCCCGGCGGGCAACTGGCAGATGCTGCGATTAGGAACGGGTTCCGCTGAAAAGCGTTGAGAATAACTCCCCTCTCAGTTCCCCAAATAATTTCTCAAATCAGGGAAATCGCTCACATAACTTTGAATAGCTGAGCGCTCTGTGCGGAATCCATGCACATACACCGTGATGAAGGCATTGGTTTGGCCGCGTGCCGCCAATTGTTTTTTGAACTGGTCGGCGGCGGAGAAGGTGGTAAAGGCCCCGAGCGTATAGCGATAAAAGTCAACGCCGTGGCTTTTTTCCACCATGCCGTCAGGGAATTTGGTCAACAGATCGCCAGCGTAGGCGCTCTTCAAGGAGGTCACCTGCACCTTGTACAGCAGCGGGGCCTCCAATGCGGCATTATAAACTGCCTGAGGCAATTGCTTTTGCAGCGACACATACTCCGGCGCACTTTGGCCCGACTCCGGGGTCCAGCGCATCAGGAGGACGCTGGCTCCTGCTGTCGGTTCGTCCCATTTTGCTGAAGCGGCTCTCACAAAAATGCGGTCGGGCGATACCCCCATGCGAACCATTCGGGCGGCGGCGGCCTCGGCATGTCCTATTCCGTTGAACAGCGCTGCGCCGGGCGCCTCCGGGCTGTTCACAAAAGCAGTCAGTGAAAGCCGCAGCGCAGGATTGGCTTTCAAGTAGTCGGCAGCGGCTTTGATGGCCGCGGCGTGTGCGTTGCCGTCGGTTTTCAGCAGTTCGGCCTTTTTCAATACAGGCCATGTAGCTGCCGCGCGAGGCTGCTCTTCCTGCACCGCGGGAGTCGTCTTGGCCGGTACTACCGTTACGGAAACCGGCTCGGAAACGGCTATGCGCTGCGTACCCGTCGTTACGTTGGGAGCGGGTTGTGGCGGCGTATATGTAGTTGTCGTCATCGGTTCCAATTCGAGGAAGTCATTAAAATAAGCCACATAGAGGTCTCTCATGCCGAAGCCGTCTTTTCGGGAAGAAGCAAAAAATGCCGTGAAGCCGTCGCGAGAGAGGCGAAAATGGGTGTCGTCGGCAGCGGAATTGATCGGAATACCTGGGTTTTCGGGCGCCGCCCACTTCTTGATGCGCGGGTTCCAGACGCTTTTGAAAATATCCATGCCGCCGATGCTGCCGGAGCTGTTGTTGGAACTAAAAAATAACGTGCGCCCGTCGCGGAGCAGGCAGGGTGTAGTTTCGTCAAAAGCGGAATTGATTTCCGGCCCCAGGTTTTCCGGTGTATTCCAGCGACCGTTGATTTTGGAAGATCGGTACAAATCGTAGCCGCCGAAACCGCCCGCCCGCGCACTGGAAAAAATGAGCAGCGTGTCGTTGAACAGATGGAACGAGACCTCGCCCTCCAATGGGTTCAGCGGCCCGATGAAGGGATCGGAAGTAAGTACCGAAGCACCTCCTTGCCGGAACGTATCTATCAGAATTTCACCCTTTTGTAAAGACAATCCTTTGAAATAAAACATGGCATTGCCCAGCGCATTGATGTCGGCCAGCACTTCATGGCGCGGACTGTTGAGATGGTACGGCAGCGCCTGAACCTGCCCCCATTGGCCACCGGAGAGCCGGGCTGAAAACATGTCGCTGAAATAGCGCCCCTTGAGGTCGTCGGGGTTGCCGCGTTCATCGCGCAGGCCGCCTGCGTTGCCTTTTCGGATGGAGGAAAAGTACAGGCGATCCATGAAAGTGGGGCTGGGCACGGGGCCGAACTCGTCGTCGGAGGAATTGATTTGAGCGCCGAGATTTTCTACAAATACAGGCGAGGTTTTGAATTGCAACTCCATACCGTTGTTGCATCGCTTTACTTCGTTCCAAACGGCACGCCGGAGCGGACTGGAAGCCGACAGGGTTTTGAGATACTTTTTGTACTGCCGGCCGGCTTCGGCAAACTCATGCCGGGCGTGATAAATCTTGCCGAGATACAGGCGGCATTCCGGGAACGGGTAGCGGTCCTGATCGCCCAATGCCCGCAGTTGCTGCAATGATTCGTCCAACAGATTGAGGTGGTAATTGGCCACCGCCAGCAGGAACCGGCCCTCTTTGTCGTCTCGGGTCAGTTCTCTCGAACTAGAGATCACCGCTTTGGCTTCGGTGTATTTCCCCTGACTGAGGAAATCGCGCGCGCGCTTTTTCAAATCAGCGGCAGAACCCTGTGCCGACAAAGCGCCGGCTGCGAAACAAAACATCAGCAAAGACAAGAGGAGTCGCACATTCATAAGCAAGGAAGTCGTTGGTGAATCGGGCGCCAGGCACGGCATTAGTAGTGGGGCAAAAATAAATGTTCATTTTCTTTAGGCCAAATAATTAGATAAGACACTTAAAATGAAACATTTGCTTATCTAATCCTTTGGCGAAAATGACCATTTTATTTTTTTATCGCCCCTTAGTGAGCCACCACAAATCGCTGTGTAAGGAGTTGTTCGCCATGCGCGAGGGTGATAAAATATACTCCGGCGGGCCAACTATGCACGTCAATTTGTTGGGTTTTCTCTCCAAACCTCGGCGGTCGCACATCTCTGCTCAGCACCAAACGCCCTAAAGCGTCAAAAATACGAATTTGGTACGCAGGTTCATAATCGGGCGCTTCGTAAGTAATGATCAATTGCTCGCTCACCGGGTTGGGAACCATTTTGAGCAAGGCCAGCGGACCGGGCTGCGTGGAGCAGTCGGCCCGAATGATTTCCATAGAATTGCGCACATTGAGGCGGCCGCCGGTGACGGTTTTGTTGGTCAGGTCGGAGAGCGGGTCCACGCCGTTGAGAATGACGCTGCGCATATACAGCGCGGTTTCGGCGGGGCGGCTGATGGCCGATGTGGCTAAGTCTAAACAGGGCAGGCTGTACAGCAGGGCAATGGCGCCGCTGACATGCGGAGTAGCTGCGGAGGTGCCTCCGAACTCGCCGTATTCGTTTTGCAATAATACGGTAAATGTGCCATGCCCCGGCGCGCCCAGATCAACCGAAGTGCTGCCAAATGCAGAGCCTTGGTGTTTGCGATCTTCCTGATTGGTATTCAACACACTGATTAGAAAGTCGGTGGGACAGGTAGCCGGCATGTCTCCCAATATCTCCACATCAAAGTTTTCATTGGAAACGGCGGCGGCAGTGAGGATGCCTGTCTCACCCAGTTCATCCAGCATGGCTGCCCAAACGGGTTGCTGCGTGCAAAAAACGCGGGACTGCCCCCAGGAAGCATTGGTGACCACCACGAAAGAGCCTTGCGCTCCGTTGGTCGCGTTGTACCGGCTGCGTTGTTCTACGACGTAATCATACGCGGCGATGGCATTGCCCACAGAAAGCATGGTGAACAACATGAGCCGTACCTCCATATTGACACCAGTGACGCCGATGCCGTTGTTGCCTCTCGCCCCACAGATACCGGCTACCGAAGTACCGTGAGCACCACGGGTATGCGTAGCCGAATTGGCTGCAAAATTCCAACCCTGCACATCGTCAATGTAGCCGTTGTTGTCGTTGTCTATACCGTCGCCGGGAATTTCAAAGCGGTTGTACCAAATGTTTTCCAGCAGGTCTTCGTGGTTCACATCGAAGCCGCTGTCCAAAATGGCGATGACGATGGTGTCGCCGCGCGCGCTTAGTCCGCCGGTCGTTTCCTGCCACACGGTGGGCAGCCCGATGCGAGCCAGGTCCCACTGCCTGTCGAAGAGCGGGTCATTGGGCGTTTCTCTGAACTCGATGGGGTAATTCCATTGCAGAGAATGTACCTCCGGGCGGCGCTTCAAGGCTTCAAAAAGCGCAGCGGCGGGCAGGCGGGCAGGATCGAAGCCCAGCAGTTCTATGCGGAGGCGCTTGCTGAGTGTTTGTTTGACGACCAAGGGCGTGCCGAATCGGGCGCCGAGGTCTTCGAGTACGTCTTCCACCTCGGCAGAGGGCTGAAAGCGAACGATGATTTCGCCGGGAATGGCGTCATTCCTTACATCGGAAGCGGCGGAATGGGCAAGGCCAATGGCACTCCAAATCAGGAGGCTCAATAAAAATCGCGTGAAGATTTGCATAGACGGGACCAAATTTGTGTGCCAACAGAACGGCACAGCACCTGCTTTGGTTTTTTAGCTTCTAAACGTTAACGAAATTGGCACACAGAGAACATACTCATAATGAAAGGGGAATGAATTTTTTAAATTACACCACGCCTTCCAGATACGTCATAGCTTCTTCTTTCGGAATACCGAAACCGATTAACGCGTCCCTTATATGCTGATGGATATTGGCGATGCTGGAAAATTCATGTGCCTGCGCAACCAAAGCCAGAAGTACATCCGCCTTGTCGGCAGACCAGGCAGTACGGAAAGCTGCCAGAAACGGCTCCGGCACATCGCTGAGGCGGCGCATAAGGTCATAAGAGATGTTTTCCTTAGCCATACGGCAAAGTAGTTCCATGTCCGTTTCTATAATGGCGACCATCTTGGCTTCGAGTTTGCCTTTAGCCTCGCCTTCGAGTTTACCTTCGAGTTTGCCTTCGAGTTTACCTTCTTCCAAACCCTTGTTGTAAAGGTAATCCTGTTTGATGTCTATGGTAATCGGCATAGCAGATGCGGTTTGTATGGTTTCGGCCTCCAATTTACGGAGTCTGGATAATATTGTCAACTGGTTGAGACTACTTTTTAATTCCTGCTCGCTGTGGCTTACCTGTCGAAGTTTGCTGATAATGAGCCGGATAATGGCATCGGCGGGAGTGTTTTTGAAGTCTGCCAAAATAGCCAAAATCACTTCTTTGCCTGTGTCTGAATTCAACAACTCCCTGTAGTCAATGGTTTTGAAATCCAACAACTCGAAGCCGGTGAAAACCATTTCTGGTTCTAATTGTGAGGGCATTGGCCCCGGTTCATCGCCAAAATAGAACACAAAATGGCGAATGGGCAGTTTATACTTACGAGCCAGAATTCCATGATATTCCTGCATTCGAGCGAGCATGTTCCGGTCGAGGGCACTCTGAAACTCTATGTGAAGCAAAAATTTGTTACTGTTTTCATCCACCACTTCACAGAGAAAATCAGCTTCTCGCTGGGTGGTGGTGTGCATTTTTTCAGGCAGCCGCTGCAAATGTGTGATGCGCAGGTTGTGAAATCGCCCCAAAATAGTAAGGGCCAAATCTTCCATTACCTGCTTGAAAATGCGGTCATAAACGTTTCCTGTGTCGGGAGCTTTGGGCTTTTTAGAAGACATAGAGGCGCGGGTTGATATGTGATATCATGAATGTGTATATAGCGGGGCAAGCCACTCGCTAAGAGCAGCCTGCCCCGCTGCAACGTCAATTCATCACGAAGTACTCCTCTATCACTACTTCCGGGTTGATGCGCTTTACCCCGTTTTTGTCTTCGTAGCTGTTGTAGGTGAGCTTGCCTTTGACCAACACCTCTTTGCCTTTTTTGAGGTTTTCCTGCAGGCGTTCGGCGGTTTTGCCCCAAGCAATGCAGTTGTGCCATTGCGTGGTGGTTACCGATTCGCCTTTTGCCGTGCGGTAGGTTTCGTTGGTGGCCAAGGAAAAAGAAGCCTTCGATTTGCCGCTTTCAAAGTTGCGGATTTCGGGGTCGCGGCCCAAGTGGCCGATGAGCGTTACACTGTTTCTAATGGTGGACATGATTGAAAAGATTTTAATGGAGTGAAGGAAAAAAGTAGGCGGTGTGCGGTAGGCAGCAGGCGGTTTCATACGGAGATCGTATCGAACAGCATGCAGCTACTGCAAGCTGTGATTAATTGATGAGCATAAATTCGCTGACGACGATTTCGGAAGTGTAGCGGGTCACGCCGTCTTTGTCTTCGTACATGCGGTGGGTGAGCTTGCCCTGCACAGCTACTTCTTTGCCTTTTTTGCAGAGTACGTGCATCATTTCGGCCATTTTGCCCCAGGCTACGAGGTTGTGCCATTGCACGTCAATGTTTTTTTCGCCCTCATCGTTGCGATATACTTCGCGGGTGGCGATGCTGGCACGGGCCATAGAGCGGCCGTTGTCCAAGGATTTAATTTCCACGTCGCGGCCAAGGTTGCCGATGAGTTGTACGCGGTTACGCAAGTTGTTCATGACTTAATGTTTTTGAAAAGTTGAAGAAAAAGGTTGCTTTCTGCCGCCGGGAATTGGTTGAACCGAACGACGCTGCAAAGTTGTGGGGCGGGGTTTCCGATAGTCGTATAATAAACGTTTAATGTCGTTTGTAGCCGTTTGTAGCCGTTTGTAATCGAATAGCACAACATGTTTTAAATTCCAAAACACTGACAATCAATTACTTGTATTTAATATCAGAAATAGGGCTTACTTTTAAAAAAATCACATTCAGTGCATTGTGATTTACGAGTGTTTTCTTTTTCCGGGGTGGTGACGGAGTGACCGCACCAAGCCACAGCCCGCAATCACTCCTTTACTAAACACGGAAATTTAATTTACACTGCACTAAAGCACCGGGGATACCTCATCAAACGGACTTGCTCCGTCCCTTCATTGATTCTCCTTTTTCTTCCCAAACAAAGTCTCGCTCCAGTGGTCTTTTCTGGATTCCTGTTTTTCTTCTCTGCGGCGCTGCTTTTCGAGTTGTTTTTGCAAATATGCCTGATATTCCTCTTCCGTCTCTCCATCGCGGCGAGACCTGATTTTCATGGCCGGCCCTTCTCCTTCCATCATTTCTTCCAGCAGGATGCCGAGTGTGGCGCTGTCGCGTACCATGTAGCCGTCCACGGGCATTTCATCCAAGTACAAGGGGCAGTCCATCATGGCGGCAATGGTATCTGGCAGTGGGGTAAAGGCGCCGCCTCTCCATCTTTGCAGGTTGCCGTCGTTGACCACTTTGCGCATAAACCGGCCCCATATCGGCAGCGCAGAGCGAGCGCCCTGCCCTTGCGAGGTATATCTGAAACGCACCTGCGGCAGCTCGGCGCCCACCCAGGCTCCGGCCACCAAACGCGGTGTGTAGCCGATGAACCAGCCGTCGGTATTGTCTTGAGTAGTGCCGGTTTTGCCTGCAATATCGCCGGTGAGGCCGAATTCCGAGCGCAGGCGGCTGCCCGTGCCTTCGTTGACGGCGGTTTGCAACATGCGCGTCACCATGCCGGCGTATTCAGCGGGCACCACTTGCCGGAACGCGCCGGGATCGGGTCTTCCGAACTTCTCCAACACTTTGCCGTCGGCGGTTTCGATGCGGTCCAGATAGTGAATCAGCGGGCGGCGGCCATTGTTCGCTAAAGTAGCATATACAGTGAGCATTTCGCGCAGAGAGGCTTCGGCAGTGCCCAATGCGATGGACGGCACGCGCGGAACATCGCTGCTGACGCCCATGTCCTGGGCCAGCATTCGCACGTTGTTGACGCCCGCGCGCATGAGCACCTCTACGGCCACGGTGTTGACGGAATTGGCCAAAGCGCCCTCCATAGAATAAGCTCCGCCGTATTTTTCATCCGAATTTTGAGGCTCCCAGTTGTCGTACGCTTCGTACATGGTCAGCATATTTTCGGTGTATTCGCAGGGCAACATGCCGTTCATCAGCGCAGAGGCATACACGATGGGCTTGAACGTACTGCCCACCTGCCGCCGCGATTTGGTGTGATCGTATTTGAAAAATTCAAAGTCTATGCCGCCCACCCAGGCACGGATGATGCCGGTTTGGGGTTCCATAGCTAAGAAGCCAGCCTGAAGAAGAGCAAGATGCAGTTTGATGGAATCCATCGGCGTGATCTCCCGGAGTTCTTCTTTGTCTTCCCAATCGAAGACATTCATTTTGGCGGGCGTATTGAAAATCTTCTCAATTTCTTTGTCCGATACGCCTTCTGCTTTGAGCGCTTTATAGCGATCCGATTGTTTCATGGCTCGTTGCAGGAGCTTGGGGTCGTTCCAGGGGCCTTTTTTACCCCAGGATTTGAGGAACTCCGTTTGCAGGCGAGACAGGTGGTCGCGCATAGCGGTTTCGGCGTGTTCTTGCATCCGGGAGTTGATGGTGGTGTAAATTTTCAGCCCGTCGGTATAGAGGTTGTAGGGCGTTCCATCCTTTTTTTTGTGGTCTTTCAGAATTTGCTCCAATTCCAATCGCAGATGCTCCCGAAAGTAGGTGGCCAATCCCTGATCGGCGCCTTCTTTAAAATATTTCAGTTCCAGCGGCAGGGTTTTGAGCGAGTCACAAACGGACTGTTCCAAATAGCCGTATTTGGTCATCTGATTGAGAACGGTATTGCGACGTTGGAGGCAGCGTTCTGGGTGGCGCACCGGGCTGTAAATGGTGTTGCCTTTCAGGGTGCCGATGAGGGTGGCTGCTTCTTCGATCTTGATTTTCTGGGGCGTAGTGGCAAAAAAGCGCTGCGCCGCCACTTTTACTCCAAAGGTGTTTTCGCTGAAAGGCACGGTATTGAGGTACAAATTCAGCAGTTCTTCTTTGGTGTAGGTGCGTTCCAATCGCCGGGCAATGAACATTTCGCGCACTTTATTAATAACCGTACCAAGCAGGCGATACTTGCGTCGCGGAAAAAGGTTCTTGGCCAATTGCTGACTGAGCGTGCTTCCACCGCCGCCCGATTCGTCGAACAGTAATACGGTGCGCACCAACACCCGCACCCAAGCGCGCAAGTCAATGCCGCTGTGGCGGAAAAAGCGGGAGTCTTCGGTGGCAATGAGCGCCTCCACGATGTGTGGAGAAATTTCAGAAATGGACGCGTTGACGCGGTTTTCTTTGTAATACTTGCCCAACAGCACCTTGTCTTCCGAAAAAACCTCGGAGGCGGTGTTGTTCCGAATGCCCTTCAGTTCGCCATAAGTCGGCAAAGGCCCCAGCCATTCCATATATACCATAAAAACAATGGCCATGAGCGTAGCGAAGCCAAATACACCCAGCCCGGCCCCTGCTTTGACGGCCAAAGCCCAGCGCGGATAACGGGTTTTGAAATCGGCCCATTTGGCAACGATGCGGCTTTTCCATTGATTGAAGAAGCCCCGCCATGTCTGCAAAAATTCATTGAAATAACTCATTCGCTTACCAGAGTCTGAAAAATGAACGGCAAAGATAAAAAAGTGGATCGGTATGCGGTATGCGGTATGTCGGTAGGCAGTAGGCGGTGTGCGGTGCGAATCGCGAGGGAACGCGAAACCTTGAACCCGAAACTTTGAACCCGCCCCCCCCCTTCGCTAAGGCTTCGGCAGATGAAACCCGAAACCTTGAACCCGAAACGCGAAACCAGTCGGCGGTGGGCAGTACTAAGCGCGATGGAACCCGGAACGCGAAACCTTGAACCCGAAACTACACCCTCCCCACAGGCCGCGCCCCATCCGTAATCCATTCGCTCCAGGAACCGGCATACAAACCCGCATCGCCCAAGCCGGCATGAGCGATGGCCAACAGGTTATGACATGCCGAAACGCCTGATCCACAATAAAATACAGACTGTTGGGCGGGCAGCCCGTCCAGCATCGGCAGGAATCGCCCGCGCAATTGTTCAGCCGGCAAAAAGCGCCCGCCCTCATCCAAATTTTCCATAAAAAAAGCATTCACCGCACCGGGAATATGGCCCGCCACCGGGTCAATCGGCTCCGACTCGCCCCGATACCTAAAGCCTTCACGAGAATCTACCAGTATAAAGGCCGCGTCTTGCCGAATGCGCTCCACATCATCGGCGCTGAAAACCTGCCCTACTTGTGTGCCGGGCCTGAAAGCGCGAGACTCAACATTCGGAACATCCAACGAAACGGGCGCATCTGGCAGGGCCGTCCAAGCAGCGAAACCGCCGTCCAAAACAGCTACGCGGGTATGCCCCAAATAGCGGAGCATCCACCAAAGCCGAGAGGCAACCATGCTGGTTTTGTCGTCGTAGGCCACTACCTGAACGCTGTCGTCAATGCCCCAATCGGTGAATTTTTGTATCATAAAATCCTTATCGGGCAAGGGATGACGACCGGTTTGGCCCGGAATGATGGGGGCGCAAAGGTCTTCGTCCAAGTGCGCATACACGGCGCCCGGAATATGCCCCTGCGAGTAGGCGCTGCGACCGGCTTCGGGGTCGGCGAGCGAAAAGCGGCAATCTATGATGCGCAGTTCGGGATCGGCTATGCGCTCGGCGAGTTGTTGTGCGGAGATGAGTGTGGTAAACATGGTGTGAAGGTAATATTTCGTAACATTGCGGCTCAGTACAGTGTAAATTAAATTTCTATGCTTAGTTAAGGGGTGACTACGGGGCTGAGCGCCGGCTTAGTCACCCCTTAACTACCCTCCGCCAAGCAAACTTATTTAATTTGCACTGTAATCAGCATAGTGTAACCTAAGGTTCTATCAAATACAAAAAAAATGATCCGACCGCTTATCACCTCCCTTTTATTACTGTTGTCTGTTTCGGCTTTCGCCCAATTGAAAAGCCCGGACCAGTTTTTGCCGCACCGTTTGGGCGAGCAGTTCACGCACCATCATATTTTGGTGAGTTACTTCGAACATGTGGCCGCCAACAGTCCCAACGTGCGCATCCTGCCTTACGGAAGCTCCACGCAGGGCCGCCCGCTCATCGTGGCGGTCATTTCTACGCCGGAGAATTTAGCAAAATTAGAAGACATCCGCATCAATCACCTGCGCCGCGCCGGACTGGCAGAAGGCCGCCCGGATGCAACGCTCGACCGCGCCATTGTGGGGCTGGGTTTCAGCGTGCATGGCAATGAGGCCGCCGGCTCTGAAAGCTCGATGGCGGTGCTGCACCAGTTGGCCGACCCCGGCAATGCAAGCGCCCAAGCCTGGCTGAAAAATACGGTGGTACTCCTCGATCCGTCCATGAATCCCGACGGCTACTCGCGCTATACGAACTGGTACCGCGATGTGTCGCCCGTTATTGCCGACCCGCGCCGCGAAGCCCGCGAGCACCGCGAACCCTGGCCCGGCGGTCGTCCCAATCATTATATGTTTGACCTCAACCGCGACTGGGCCTGGCAAACGCAGGCCGAATCGCGCCAACGCGCCCGCTTTTTCCACTCCTGGTTGCCGCATGTTTTTGCCGACATCCATGAGCAAGGCCCCAACGAGCCGTATTACTTCGCGCCGGCTGCCGAGCCTTTTCACGCTTACATCACCGACTGGCAGCGGAAGTTTCAGACGCAGATCGGCCAAAACCACGCCCGCCATTTCGACCGAGAAGGCTGGCTCTACTTCACCAAAGAACGTTTCGACCTGCTCTATCCCAGCTACGGCGATACCTACCCCACCTACATGGGCAGCATCGGTATGACGTATGAGCAGGGCGGCATCGGGGCCGGGCGCGCACTCATCATCGAAAACGGAGACACCCTCACCCTGCGCGACCGCGTGACGCACCATCGCACGGCAGCGCTCTCTACCGTCGAAGTGGCCTCGCAGCATGTAGCCGATCTGGTGAAAAATTTCCAGGCGCACTACGACCGCAGCCGCACCAACCCGCCGGGGCGTTACAAAGCCTTCATTATCAAAGCCTCCAACCCTGCCGGTAAATTGGCGGCTTTCGCCGAACTGCTCGACCGCAACGGCATTCGCTACGGCAAAGCGGGCAAAAACGCCTCGCTCAAAGGTTTCGATTATATCAAAGGCGCTGCCGGAACTGCCTTTAAAATAGAGGAAAACGACCTCGTCATCAGCGCTTACCAGCCTGCCGGAACCATGGCGCAAATCCTGATGGAGCCGCAAACGCAATTGGCCGATTCCGTCACTTACGACATCACCGCCTGGTCGCTGCCCTACGCGCACGGACTGGAAGCCTACGCCCTCGAAGAACGCCTCGAACCGCAGGGCGCTTTTGCATTGCCGGCTCCGGCTGCTTTGCCGGCAGGCGCTGCGCCGTATGCGTATCTGGTAAAATGGAACTCCATGAACGCCGCCCGTTTTCTGGCCGATGTGTCGCAACAGGGCATCGGCGTTCGATTTGCGCGTTCTCCGTTCCGAATAGAAGGCCAGGACTATGCCGCCGGTACGCTCATCATCACCCGTGCCGACAATCGTCTGGCTGCTGATTTTTTGAATCAAACCGTATCGGAGGCCATCAAAAAGCACAAGGTGGATGCGGCAATCGTGCGCAGCGGCATGGTAGAAAAAGGCTTCGATTTTGGTTCCGATGCCGTACCTATGGCTGCCCGGCCACGCATTGCCGTGCTGTCGGGCGAGGGCACTTCTGCCAATTCTTATGGCCAGGTTTGGTATTATTTGGAAAAAGACCTCGGCTATCCGTTTGCCGCTTTGCCGGCGAATAATCTCGGCTCGTTGGACCTGAGCAATTACGACCTCCTCATCATGGCCGATGGCGGTTACGGTTTGGACGAAGGCGCTGCCGGCCGCTTGAGCCAATGGATTTCCAAAGGCGGCCGCCTCATTGCCGTTGGCTACGCATTGAACTCCCTCCAGGGTAAAAGCGGTTTTGCCCTGACTCGCTACGAGAGCAAAGACGCAGAAAACAAAGCGGAAAGGGAGGCGGAAAAAGCTGAATTGGACAGCCGCCTGCTCAACTTCGGAGACCAGGAGCGCAGGGCCATCAGCGGAGAGATTCCCGGAGCTATTTTTAAAGTAAAAATGGACATCACGCACCCGCTGGCATTCGGCATGGGCGAACACTATTTTTCACTCAAAACCGGAGCGGGCGCTTATCCCTGGCTCAAAGGCGCCTGGAATGTAGGCTCTATCGGGGACAACCCGAACTACTATGGATTCGTGGGCCAATATGCTCAGCAGCAGGTGAAAAACTCTGCCGTCTTTGCCGTAGAAGACAAAGGGCGCGGCGCAGTAATATATATGGTGGACAATCCGCTGTTTCGGGGCTTCTGGGAAAACGGCAAGCTGTTGTTCAGCAATGCGGTGTTTTTTACGGGGCAGTGAGTGATCTGTAAGAGAGGGCTTCTCTTTGCCGGATGGCGCGGCTGAGAAGCCCTCTCTCGGTCTGGCAAGGGCGGGCTTCCTCACAATATTTGATTTGCCTATATTTTAAGACTGCCCATATTTTGCATTATTAATGTTAAATTTTCAGAAAATCAAGAAATAGTATTTTTTACTTAAATCCTTTTTTGTGCTTTTGTAACGATCAATAGACTCTTTTTCTTAACCCTTTAAATCCTTACCGTTATGAAGTACCTTTATCTATTCCCAGCCGGGCGCGCCGGTATGGCAGAGCCGCATACCACTGTACGGCGGAAGATGTGAAATACAAACGCAGCAACTGCCCAACGGATATTACACTTTGCAGTTGCGAGCCGGCGCTGAGAGAAAAGTGGCCCGCTTGGTAATTCAACGATAACGTTATCAGTTTTTTTATGCTGCTTCCTGCGCCGGAAGTCCTGCCCGCGCAGGAAGCACTTATTCTTTATCATAAAAAACAAAGCAGCCATGAAATTGAAAGCCATTTTCATACCCGTGCTTTTTATCATCTCCACTCATTTGAGCGCCCAAAAACACGACTATAACTGGCTATTCATTGAAGAATTCTATCCGAACAACGGATTTGGAGAAGCTGCCCGAATGAATTTCAATACCATTCCTCCTACCATCAGCGCTCCCGACAATGTTCTGATTACCGCATGGAGCAGCGTAGCGCAAATGAGTGATGCAGACGGAGAACTCATTTTCTTCACCAATGGCTGTGAAATACACGATGCCTCTTTCAACCTGATGGAAAACGGGCATGATATTAATGCCGGTGCGGTTCATGATTATGTTTGTTATCCACCGCGAATTACCCCTGGCTATACAGCGGGCCCACAGAGTTGTATGGCGGTACCCATGCCCGGGAGTGACCGCTATTATTATCTCTTTCATATTGCAAATGAATACCCTCCTGGAAGCTCTTATGGGGTGTTTTGCATTTTGCATTACTCTAAAATTGACATGTACGGGAATGGAGGTCTAGGTGCGGTTATAGAAAAAAACGTGAGGATTATTGATTACTCGAATGATTTTACCCCTATTATGAATCTTACTGCGGTCAGGCACACCAATGGGCAGGATTGGTGGATAATATCCCCGTATCTCTGGGGCAACGGCTACCACAAAATCCTGCTTACCGATATGGGCGTAGTGTCCCTTACTGAACAATACATAGGTCAGGATAGAACGGGCGCATTTTTTTCCCAAATTACTTTTTCGCCCGACGGTACACTTTTCGCCCATTGCACCAATGATCTGGGCGTGCAACTCTACGATTTTGACCGCAGCACAGGGGAGTTTAGCAACCCTCGCTATTTTTACATTCAACCGGCTTCAGGTTGGCTTGCGGGCGTAGGTTTTTCTCCAAGTGGACGTTTCGTGTATGCCAGTATTAATCTAGTACTTTACCAGTACGACCTGTGGGCGCCAGACGTTGCCGCAAGCCGGGTATTGGTGGCCGAATACGACGGCTATGCCGATCCGATACCGACTACTTTTTATATGATGCAATTAGGCCCGGACTGCAAGCTGTACATGTTTTGTTCCAGTTGCACCACCATCCATGTGATCCGGGAGCCGGACCTGCCGGGCCTGGCCTGCGAGGTGGTACAAAACGATGTACAACTGCCCTGGGGGATGCGGGGCGGCGGGGCGCCTACTTTTCCCAATTATCGTCTCGGCGCACTCGGCGAGCCGGTAGCGCCCTGCGGGCCGGTATCGGGTACTGCCCCAACGCTGCCCGTAGAGGCCGGGCTGCATCTGTACCCCAACCCCGCAGCAATGGCCGTTACGGTAGAGTGGGAAGGCGCGCCCGTAGCTGCGGGTATGATAACGGTGCGCAACAGCGCGGGCAAAGAGGTGTTGCATACCCGGGCCGCTTTCTTTTCTGGGAGTACCGAGTTGCTCGTCGGCATGCTGCCGCCCGGCTGGTACAGTCTGTATGTGCAGGTCGGGGCAGAGCGCAGGGTGGCCCGCTTGGTGGTGCAGCGATAGGATGAGATGTTTTGTTTGTAGAGCCTACTTATCGAAGTCCAAACAGGTGATTTACATATATTAATACTTTTTCAGGGAGGCACTCTGTTACAACATCGCAGCCGCCTCGCGTTTGATGGCCGCCAGTGCCTTGTCTAAAGCGCCCGTAGTATTTTCCGGCGGGAGGCTGAGGATAAACTGGGCCAGTTCTTTCGCCTCGGATTTGGGCGGCAACTTTTCAGCGCTGATGTTGATGACTTCCACGGTGTGGTCGCGGGCCATTTTGATGATTTCCCACAATTGTTCCGACACATACACCTGCTGGGTGATGTTGTGCTCAAATTCCTGTTGGATGGCCAGCATCAGGGCCAAGCGGTACTCGGCCACGTTGGCGGTTTCGGGGCGCATACGCATGATGAGATTCGGCAGGGCAATGCGCTCGCAAAGCAGTGACAGCCGCTCATACGCCTGAAATCGCAGGGGCGTGGTAGAACCCAGGCGATTTTGCTGAAGTTCCAACGCTTTCATGCGCTCCTGCCCGGCCAAGTATTGCTTCAGCAGGGTGTGTACCGTAAAGAACACGATGAGCGCAGGCACGCTGATTTTGATGATTTCCAATATGACTGACAACCAGGTAGGCATGGTATTTTTTGTTTTGAGGGCACAAATGTAGGAAAGAAGTTACTTCTTAGCACCTTTTCCAAAGCCACAAGCTGCTGCCGCGCCGTGGCGCACGTGGTAACAGCCAATGCTAAATAAATACGGAAAGAAATATAAAGGCTCTACTTCACATACTTTGCCGCAAAGGCCGGCTGCAACAAGTTCTTGATTTCCGAATACGGCACAAACAGGCGAATCTCGCCCGCTGCATACGCGGCAATTTCATACGGCGGGTAGTTGAAAATGACGCCTTTGCCGGTGAGGCCGAAGTTTTCGGTGGCCGCAATGGCATCTTCAAACAAAACGGAACTCAGCGGTTCTTTTGCCGAGATACCAAACCGACTGCGCACTGCCTTTTCCAATGCCGGCGTTATTTTGGCCTCGTAACCCGGCAGAAATACATCCTGGAGGGTGATCTCTTTTTGGGCCGCCAGATCGTAAGAAGCGAGCCAGGTACCGTAGTTGCCGTGCGCTCCGCCGGTGTACCAGTAATCCCAGTAGCCCAGCGTGAGCAGTTGGTTTTGATTGTACAGCACCTCTACGGAAGCATTTTGTTCGTAGGTAAACATAAAGGAATCGTCGGGACCAAGTTCTTCCTCTTTCACGTCGCCCATGTCCGTTCGGTAAGATGCAAAGTAGTCTTTACTGAGCTCCTCGAAGGCTTTTTCCTGTATCGGATACAGCGTTGCCAATGAGTCGCCGACCAAACCCTGATGGATGATTTTTTTCAAAAAGGAGGCCAGGGTTGCATCCGTTCCGGCAGCAGGCTGGAGCCATATTTTTGAAATGGTGGCATAAGGCGAGTTTTCTTTGCCTTCAAATAAATCCTGGCTTGCTTCCAGCTCATAAGTCGTGAACCGAACGGCATCATCATAGTTTTCGTGCAGTTCCACGGGCATTTTTTTCTTGCCGTCGCCGCTGCTCCATTCGCCTTTGAAGACGCCCTGTTCCTGATCGAAGGAGCCGGTAAACGTGGGCGAGGTATCATCGTTGAGCGTCACTTCGTACAGTACCAATTGGCCGGTAGAATCAACGCTGCCGTAGAGGTCTATCGGGTTTTCTTTGCTGCTGTAATAATAGCTCCCGTGATACATATCGGTGGAGAACTCATCGTCGCCCGCAGGCCGGTACGCGAGGTCCATCACTACCGCGAGGGTGCCTACCTGGCCTTTCAGATGCCGGTAGGCAGGAGCGTTGGCGGGCTTGGAGGCTGCTGTTTCAGCACTGCCGGGGGATGTCGCGGTGCTTTTGTTGTCGGTGGGTTGGCAGGCGACCAACATGAGGATGGCGGCCAATGCAAGAGCAAAGGAATAGTATGTTTTCATTGGTAGAATGATTATTTGTGAGGAAAAGGCTCTCAAAGTATCCCTCGCAGGTACTCACGGCTCATTTTGACGCTTTCCAAAGGCGGGCGCTTACACACATCTTGTTCTACAAAAAAGCGCTTCATACCTGCTTGCCCGGCGACGGCAAACACTTCTTTCCAATTGATGACACCGCTGCCCACTTCGGCGAAAGCCCTTTCGGGTGAGTCCTCCATGTCTTTGACGTGCCACAGCGGGAACCGGCCCGGGTAGCGCTTGAAGTAGTCCGCATAGCTGAAGCCCGCCTTGGTGATCCAGTAAATATCAAGCTCTATCTGTACCAGCTTAGCGTCGGTTTCGGCGAGGATTACATCCATTGGAATCTGGCCGTCCAGCTTGAAAAACTCAAAATCGTGATTGTGGTAGCAAAACTGAATGCCATATTGCTTACACACTTCGCCGGCTTTGTTGAATGCCACCGACAGACGCTTGTAATCGTCTATGGTTTTGCGCTCCGAGTCGGCCAGCCAGGGGCAAACCAAGTATTCCTGCCCCAGCATTTTGGCATCGGCTACGGCGCGTTCCACATCATTGAGGACGGTGCCTTTCAGGTTCGGCTCCTGCGCGCCCGTCGGTATGTGGCTGCTGAAGACGGGCAATTGGATGCCTTGAAGAAACTCCTGCATCTCCTTCACCGTCTTGCCGAAGTACATACCTTCGCGATAGTTAAACAACTCAATGTAGTTGTAACCCAAATCTGCTACCGCTTTGAGCGTGCCTTCCGGGTCTTTGGCCATCAGATCGCGCAGGGTGTAAACCTGTAACCCGACAGCCTTTTGGCCGGGCAGCTTTGATGAAGAGGGCGTACAAAATTGTACCGGATTTACAACCACGGCGGCGCCAAGAAAGGCCGTAGAGCGCAGGAATGTTCTTCTATGCATGATGGATGTGAAATGTGATGGCTACCAATGACTTTTCGGCGCTTCCTAATAGTCCGAATCGTCGTCGCGGGTATCGGCATAATCATCCATGTCCGATACATTTTGCTCCATGGAATCGTCTTCCTCCTCCTCTTCATCGGGTTCCTCATCCATGAACACCTCGCGATCAAAGATAAAATCATCGTCGTCGTCAAGCGTAGGATTAGGCTTGCCTGTTGGACCTGCTGATTTGCGGATGACCTTGGTAATGACCTTGGGCGAATTGTCCGGCGCCGGAATGGGTTTTACCAAAGGCTTGGGCATGGGCTTATCATCTTTGTTTTTGGCTTCTTCTGCTTTTGCCGAGAGGCTCTTGGTGGTAGTGGGTACCGCGAGCAGGCGTTTTTTATCTATCAACTCGCCGGAAATAGAACATATCCCGTACGACTTGTTGCGAATGCGCACCTGAGCATTTTCGAGGTCTTTGATGTACATGCGCTGACGAATGGCCATGTTGTTGAGCATTTCCATTTCGTTGTTGATGTTGCTGTCGTCCATCCAGTCGCCGCCATGTTCGTCGCTGGTATTTTCAGTTATTTCCAGTATCTGTTCCTGCAAACTTCTGAGATTGGCCTGGGCGTCCTCTAATTTTTTGTCAATGATCTCTTTAAATTCTGCCAAATCGGCATCCGAGTACCTTACAACCATGTTGGACATCTTCGTCTGGTTTTATGGTTTTGAAAAATGAAGCGCAAATATACGAATATGCGAATTTACAAACCGAAAAAAACAAATATGCGGGCACTTGGTTGCATGTTAATTTTATGTTTCTTTACCAAGCCGCATTTTATACTTGCATCCTGCTTTCCGGAAGCGACATCGTTTCCTGCATCCGTGCATTGTGCGAATTTTGGCCTCCAAAGGTCATACATGAATTGCGATATTAACAACGAAAGCATCAAAAAATTGAATAATTTATATTTTTTTAAAATAATTCTTAAAAAATTTGCACAAAAGAAGACAATGCCTTTATCTTTGCACCGTCGGTAACGAAAGCGCTGCACAGGCAGCCGGCGAGCAGTATGAACGCGCTACCGGCCACTACATTGTGAGGTGATGAAATTGGCAGCCATGCCCTCTTGTCTCGGGGGTGAGGACTCAGGGATAAACACAGCGTAACGCCGATGACGCCCGGGCGTCACCGACTGGGGTTGACCACCATTCGGAGGAGAGTAGCTCTCTCTAAATATTTGCGCTGTTGCTAACCGCCTCGTGGAGGTTCGAATCCTTCTCTCACAGCTTGTTTTTTTCAGAACGACTGCATATCTTTGCGGTCGTTCAGCATTTTACAGAGTATGCAACAGATCATTCGCACCAGCATTATTATTCCGGCCTTGCATTGCAATCGCTGAGCTGATGCGTTTTGAAAATCGAAAAAGCTCCGGCAGATTGCACTTGCCGGAGCTTTTTTGTTTTCGCTATCTTTGCGGCCCGTAATGCCTGGCACTTCACTTTTTAAGCACACAAACCATGTACCCGACGTACAAAAATCTCAACCTGCCCGAAATTGATAAAGACATCCTCCGATTCTGGGAAGAACACGATGTTTTTAAACAAAGCATAGAACAGCGCGACGGCGCCGAAAACTTCGTCTTTTACGAAGGCCCGCCATCCGCCAACGGCAAGCCCGGTATTCACCACGTCATTGCCCGCACCATCAAAGACCTCTTCTGTCGCTACCAGACCCTCAAGGGCAAGCGCGTAGAACGCAAAGGCGGCTGGGATACGCATGGCCTGCCCATCGAACTCAACGTGGAAAAGGAACTGGGCATTACCAAAGAAGACATCGGTAAGACCATCACCGTGGACGAGTACAACCAAAAGTGCCGCGAAACCGTGATGCGTTTTAAAGACGAATGGGACGACATCACCCGCAAAATGGGCTACTGGGTGGACCTGGAGCACCCGTACATCACTTTTGAAAATAATTACATAGAAAGTGTGTGGTGGCTGCTGCAACGCCTGTATGACAAAGGGCTGCTCTACAAAGGCTACACCATACAGCCCTACTCGCCGGCGGCCGGCACGGGCCTCAGTTCGCACGAACTCAACCTGCCGGGCTGCTACAAGGAGGTGTCGGATACCACCGTCGTGGCTATGTTTAAAGTAGTGAAAGACGAAAAATCGGCCTTTCTGTACGACTCCGAAGACGAAGATGTACGCATCCTCGCCTGGACGACTACCCCTTGGACGCTGCCCTCCAATACGGCGCTCACCATCGGCAAAAACATCGAATATGTGAAGATCAAAACCGCCAATCCCTACACCCAGCAGCCGGTCAGCGTAGTGCTGGCGCAGGATTTGACGGGCAAATGGTTCGGCAGCAAGAACCAGCCGGAAGTACAGGCATCCTCCGCGCCTATTTTCTCCGATCAACTTGAAGACGTCCGCTATGAGCCGCTCCTCGATTTCGGCAACCCCATTGAGCCGCTGCTCGGCACAAATGGCTACGGCACAGAGGCTTATCGCGTGCTGATTGGCGATTTCGTCACCACCGAAGACGGCACCGGCGTGGTGCATACGGCTCCCAGTTTCGGCGCCGACGACATGCGCGTGGCCAAGTCCAACGGCATCGGCGCACTCACTTTGGTGGACAAGCAGGGCAAATTTAAAGACACGGTGGGCGAGTTTTCGGGCCGCTACGTCAAGAATTACACCAACGACCCCGCCTGGGAAAATGTGGACGTGGACATTGCGGTGCATCTCAAACAAAGCGGCAAGGCCTTCAATGTGCAAAAATATGTACACAACTACCCGCACTGCTGGCGCACCGACAAACCCGTGCTGTACTACCCCCTGGACAGTTGGTTCATACGCGCCTCCGCCGCCCGCGAACGCATGTACGAACTCAACCAGACCATCAACTGGAAACCTGCCGCCACCGGCGACGGGCGTTTCGGCAAGTGGCTCGAAAACCTCCAGGACTGGAACCTCTCGCGCTCGCGCTACTGGGGCATCCCGCTCCCGATATGGCGCAACGCCGACGCTACGCAGGAGAAGTGCATCGGTTCGGTAGAACAATTGGCGCAGGAAATAGCCAAAGCCAACGCCGCGCTGGGTCTTCAGCAAAACGTACCCGCCGATCTGCACCGCCCGTATATAGATGATGTGGTTTTGGTGACCGACGACGGGCAGCCCATGCGCCGCGAACTGGACCTTATTGATGTTTGGTTCGACAGCGGAGCGATGCCCTACGCTCAACTACACTACCCATTTGAAAATCAGGATAAATTCGCGGGGAATTTTCCTGCAGACTTTATTTCCGAGGGCGTGGACCAAACCCGCGGCTGGTTTTACACCCTGCACGCCATTGCTACGATGGTTTTCAACAGCGTGGCCTTTAAAAATGTACTCTCTACGGGCTTGGTATTGGATGCCAAGGGCGAAAAAATGTCGAAAACAAAGGGCAATGTGGCCAATCCCTTCGAGATCATCGCTCAATACGGCGCCGACGCTACCCGCTGGTATATGATGTCGAATACCGATCCCTGGGAGAACCTCAAGTTCAGCACCGACGGCATTGTGGAAAGCCGCAACAAGTTTTTCGGCACGCTTTTCAATACCTACAACTTCTTTGCCATGTATGCCGGCATTGACAAGTTTGTGATGGACGAACACCATGTCATGCCCTACGAGGAGCGCCCCGAATTGGACCGCTGGATCATCTCCAAACTCTACCACCTCGTGGCCGATTTCCGCGAAGCCATGGACGACTACGAGCCGACCAAAGCCTGCCGCGCCATCGAAAACTTTGTGGACGAGCACCTCAGCAATTGGTATGTGCGCCTCTCGCGCCGCCGCTTCTGGAAAGCCTCCACCGACGACGACGGCAAAGATAAAACAGCCGCCTACCAAACCCTTTTCGAGTGCCTCATGGTGGTGTCGCAGTTGTCGTCACCGGTAGCGCCTTTCTTCGCCGACTGGATGTACCGCAACCTCACCGCGCCCCTGCGCGACAAGGCCAAAGCCGCCGGCACGCCGCTGCGCCACGAATCGGTACACCTCAGCGACCTCACGCAACCCGATTCCACGAAAGTGGACGCCGCATTGGAGCAGCGCATGGACTACGCCCAGCGGATATGCTCGCTGGCCCTCTCGCTGCGCAAACGCGAAAAACTGCGCGTGCGCCAGCCGCTCCAAAAAATCCTGCTGCCCATCCTCGATCCTTCGTTCCAGGAGCAGGTGGATGCCGTGGCCGACCTCATTAAGGCCGAGATCAACGTCAAAGAAATCGAATATGTAACCGACACTTCCGGCATCATTACCAAAAAAGCCAAGCCGAATTTCAAAACGCTGGGCAAGCGCCTCGGCAAAGCCATGAAAGCCGCTGCGGATGTCATCGCCGGCCTGAGCCAAGAGCAAATCAACGCCTTCGAGCGCAGCAAAACCCTCGCCATCACCGTAGAAGGCCAGGCTTTTGACCTCGAACCCGAAGATTTGGACATCGTCACCGAAGACATACCCGGCTGGATGGTAGCCACCGACGGCGAGATCACCGTGGCATTGGATGTGACGCTGACGCCGGAACTCGAAGCAGAGGGCGCCGCACGGGATTTGGTCAACCGCATTCAAAACATCCGCAAAGAGCGCGACTACAACGTGACCGACCGCATTGTCGTCACCGTAGAACGCCACGAATTGGTGGCGCCGGCCATTGCTCAGTTCAGCGTCTATATCATGGGCGAAACCTTAGCCGATGAGCTGAACTTAACCGACGAGCTTGCCGACGGCGAAGCGGTGGAACTGGCCGGCGATGTGACCGTGCGCATTCAGGTGGAGCGCCCGGAATGATGCGGCTTTTTTGTGCTCCACTTTGATAATCTTTGCCAATCTTGTTTCTTTGCAAAAAATAACCGCTTTATGAACCGTGAAATCCACTCCTGGTACAGCCCGCACCTCAACAAAAACATGGAAATTGCCGTGTACGGCCACTACGGCTTCTCCCTGTTGCTGCTGCCCACCGCTGCTGCCGATTATCTTGAATACGAGCGCTTTCTGATGATAGACGTGCTCAAGCCGCACATCGAAGCCGGCAAGATCAAAGTCTTTTCCATCAACAGCATCAACTCCGAAAGCTGGCTCAACCCGCGTATGCACCCGCGCCACAAGAGCATCCGCCACGTGCAGTTCAACGACTATGTTTACAAAGAAGTGGTGCCCTTCATCAAGCACAAAACCAGTGCCGATACCCCGCTCATCCTCACCGGAGCATCGCTGGGCGCCCTGCACGCCGCCAACCTGTTCTTCCGCCGCCCCGACCTCATTGACGGCGTCATTGCCATGAGCGGCGACTACGAACTCGGCTCTTACACCGGCGGCTACCACGATCAGGACGTGTATTTCAACTCGCCCATGCAGTACCTGCCCAACCTCAACGACGAGTACTGGCTGGGGCACATCCGCAAGAGCCAACACATCCACATCCTCACCGGCTCCGGCGCCTGGGAAACCCCCGAAGCTACTGTGAGATTTTCTAAAATGCTGGATTCCAAAGGCATTCCACACGAAGTGGACATCTGGGGCGCCGATATGCCGCACGACTGGCCCACCTGGCGCCTCATGCTGCCGTACTATATCGCCACAAGGTTTTGAGGTAGCAGTGCATAACTGATTTTTGAGGCGTGCCGGCACTCTTATAGAAGCTGAGGTGCCGTCGGGTGCCTTGGTCGTCCTCCTCGCGTCGTCCTCCCGTCGGCCCCCTCACGCGCGCAACGCAAGCTGATGGCGCATTCCTCATTTGCAGCCATTAGCTTGAGGCTTGAGGCTTGCAGCCGTCCCCGCCCGCTCCCTAATTCACAAACAATATCTTTGCAGTAGCCGTCTCCGGTTTGCCCGTAAAGCCCGAAAACCTCGGATTGCTCACCGCAAAAACGAGATACACGCCCGTAGGCGCCCGGCGCCCGTTGAAGTCGCGCCCGTCCCAAATGGCCTGACCGCCCAGCGCTCTTGTTTCAAAAACAAGCTGCCCGTGTACGTCCGTAATTTTCACCACGGCTTCTCGCGTCAAGCCCTTGATGGCAATGGGGCCTTCGTACTCCGGGCGCACCGGATTGGGAAAAACCAGCACTTCCTCATTTTGAAAACGAGTGCCCACCGTAGCATCCGAGCGATAAGAAACGATGCCCCGCAGCGTGCCGAAAAACACTTCGCCGCTGATGGAATCTATGCCGATGGAGGCCACTGTATTGTCGGGCAACGGCGAATTGTCAATCGTAAAATGATGGATTTCTTCCCTGCCATCGGGCGAGAGCAGGTAAACGCCGTTGCGCGTGCCCACCCATTTGCGGTCGGCGCCGTCCACCGAGATGGTCAACACGTCTTCCGTGCCGAGCAGTTCGCCCAGAAAGCCGTTGCGCTCCACCGACCGGATAGTGCCCACACATTCCGTATTAAAAGGATCGCCGCATTCAAAAATAACGACGCCCTGCGCCGTACCTACCCACACGTCGCCGTCGAGGTCAACGGCTAAGCAGTTGGTCACGTTAGAGGGCAGTTTGCTGTTGGATTGCGAGATGACGCGACAGCGCTCGTCGCCGTTTGTTTCTAAATTGCCTTCATTGAACACCAGCACGCCCGTCGCCTGATTGCTGCTTACAAACCACTTGTTGCCCGACAGGTCAATGGCCATCTGGTGAATTTCTGTGAGGTCGCAGGATGGAGCAAAGTTTTGCCAGGTACCATCCTTTTTGAGCACGGAAATGGGCCGCGCTGCCCGGTGGTTCGACATCCAAAGGTTGTTGTCTTTATCGAAAGCCAGGCTGGCCACGCGGGTGCGGGCTTCGTCGCCGACGGCATTGCCCAGCGAGGAGTTGTTTTCATTGAATAGCTGAAAACTTTGTTGCCCGTCAAATTCAATCAGCCCTTCCCGGAAGGAGGCGGCATAAATCTTGCCGTTGCCGGGATGGAAGGCGATGGACAGGAAGTCGGTGAGGTCGTCGTTGGAATCATTGGGGTTTTCGCCGCGCAATACGGGCACGTTTTCCGGCGTGTAGGCGTTCCAAATCCCATCTATGAGCGAGTAGAAGCCCTGCCGCGATCCTCTGGCCGTGAAAGTCTGATCTACGCCGCCGGCGGCCACCCATACTTCATCTTTCCTTATTTTGATCTGGTAGTTATTGGGCGTTCTGGGCGTGTTGAACTCCATGATGGTGCAAACCGGGTCATTTACATTGTTGACCAATCGAAAGCCGTTGAAAGCATCGGCAAACCATATCCTGCCCTGCTGATCTTCCAGAGCATACAAGGGCACGCTCACGCAGCCGCCCGCCAGATTTCCGGTAACGCCACTGCTCTCAAAGTACGTCACCCGCGCATTGGTACACCCCGAAGACGTGCAGTTGCCGAACCCCGCCAGCAGGCGCTGTCCTTCGGCGCTCAAAAACCGCAACGGCACCCCTTGCCCGGAGTGAAACAACTCGGCTCCCTGATCGCCGAGGCGCATCACGTCGTTGTTTACGTCGGCATACAGGCGGTTGTTCCACACCACTAATGCCGTGGAGCGATAATCTTCGGGGAAACCCTGATCGGGGCCTAAAAGCGTCCAGTTGCCGAAATCTGCGATGTTGAGACCTCCCGCCGGCGAGCGATAAATACCCTCGTTGGTAGCGGCATAGATGATGTTGTTGAGTACCGCCACGCTATTGACGGAGATGCCGGTGAAGGTGGTAAACTCAAATTCGTTGCGCGCCAGATTGAGCAACGACACGCCGTAACTGGCCGCCAGATACATCTGTGCAGCGCCGAGGGTGAACACGCCGTTCACTTTTTTCTGACCGGGCAGATTGGTAAAATTCCGTATCTGGTTGAGGGTTACAATTTCGTTGGTTTTCACCAAATCTATCACGCTGTTGCTATACACCACTGCCAGTACGTCGCTGCCGGGGTGGTACTTCACAATGTCTATGCCCGCATTGCTGAGGCCCTCCACTTTGGTAATGAATTCCGCCGAGCGGTCGGATTTGTCCAATGCCAGCAATGCCTGATCCGCTGAGTAATAGATTTTTGTGTTGCTCTGCGTTACCGCCTTGCCGAAACGGAAGGGCAGGTGCGAGCGCCATTGCCCGATGGCTAAGGGATTTTGAGCCTCTGAATAAACGGCTGCGGCGAGAAGGCCGATAAGTAAAAAAATGCGCATGATCCTGTTGGTTGGTTATCCAAAACTTCTGCCGGGAATAACCTGAACCAAGCCGCCGTTATTGCCTGCGCGGGGGATTTTATAGCAGGTCGGAATCAGGCAACTTTCCTTAGTAAACATGAGTCATCCCGAATTTTCGACCTCGGAGAGGTCATAGATTTGTAGAAATGCCTCAATAACGGTTTTTTCGACCTCGGAGAGGTCGCACAACGTGTTATTTTGGCATGTTCATGTTCGACCTCTCCGAGGTCGTCACGCATTTTAATTTGTTGATCTACAAATATTTGATCTCTCCGAGATCATTTACAAAATTCGGGATGACTCATGTTCGCTATGCGAAAAGTCCTACCGGAACAACACCGACATATCGGTGCGCTCCCGCACGATGGCCTCCACCTTGCTGATATGAACGCGCTCCTGTTGCATGGAGTCGCGCTCGCGGATGGTGACCGTATCGTCTTGCAGCGTGTCGAAGTCAATGGTGACGCAGAACGGCGTGCCGATGGCGTCCTGCCGGCGGTAGCGGCGACCAATGGCATCTTTTTCGTCGTATTGGCAAAGGAAGGAATGCTTGAGGCTGTCAAATACCTCGCGGGCCTTCCCGGTGAGTTCTTCTTTGTTTTTAAGCAGCGGCAGCACGGCGCATTTCACGGGTGCCAGAGCCGGATGCAGGCGCAGCACGGTACGCGTGGCGTCTTCCCCTTTGGCGTCGGGCACGCTTTCTTCCTGAAGCGCCTGGCTCATCAGGGCCAAAAACATGCGGTCGCAGCCGACGGAGGTTTCCACCACATACGGCACATAGTTTTCGTTGAGTTCGGAGTCGAAATACTGCATTTTTTTGCCCGACAACTCCTGATGGCTGCTGAGGTCGAAGTCGGTGCGGGAGTGAATGCCTTCCAACTCTTTGAAACCGAAGGGAAAATCGAACTGAATGTCCACGGCGGCATTGGCGTAGTGGGCCAGGTTGTCGTGGTCTTTGAATCGCAGTTTTTCAGCCGGCGTACCCAGCGCCAGATGCCATTTCATGCGGGCTTCTTTCCAGTATGCGTACCATTTCATTTCCTCGCCGGGGCGCAGGAAGAACTGCATTTCCATTTGTTCAAACTCGCGCATGCGGAAGATGAACTGCCGGGCCACGATCTCATTGCGGAAAGCCTTGCCGATCTGCGCGATGCCGAAGGGGACTTTCTGGCGGGTGGTTTTGTGTACGTTGAGGAAATTGACGAAGATGCCCTGCGCTGTTTCCGGGCGGAGATAGAGCTTGCCGTCTTCGCCGGCGATGTTGCCCAACTGCGTGGAAAACATGAGGTTGAACTGGCGCACTTCGGTCCAGTTGCGCGAGCCGGTGTCGGGGTCGGCTATTTCCAGATCGTCAATGATGGCCTTGAGTTCGGCCATGTCGCCGGCAGCGGTGGCTTTGGTGAAACGCTCGAGGATGGCATCGTACTGTTGTTGGTACTCCAGCACGCGGGGATTGGTTTGGCGGTACATGGCCTCGTCGAAGCTGTCGCCGAAACGCTTGAGGGCCTTTTCCACCTCCTTGTTCATTTTCTCCTCAATCTTGTCCAGGTGGCCCTCGATGAGTTGGTCGGCGCGGTAGCGTTTTTTGCTGTCTTTGTTGTCAATGAGCGGGTCGTTGAAGGCGTCCACATGGCCGGAAGCCTTCCAGGTGAGGGGGTGCATAAAGATGGCGGCGTCGAGGCCCACGATGTTTTCGTGCATTTGCACCATTGCTTTCCACCAGTAAGACTTGATGTTGTTTTTCAGTTCGGCGCCGTAAGGTCCGTAATCATATACTGCGCTGAGACCATCATATATTTCGCTGGAAGGAAAAATAAACCCGTATTCTTTGCAATGGGAAACTAATTTTTTGAATTGATCGGCTTGCTGCGACATGATTTTTGTGTTTAATGCGATGAAAAACAGGCCGCAAAGATAGGGTATTCGGGGAATTAACCTCACGCGAAAATATGTTTCACCGCAGCCCACAGCGGCCCCGAATAGGTTTTTTCGTTGCGGTTGCGTTCTTCCATGATGAGCGGCAGCGAGTGGCTGAACAGGAGGGTTTTGCCCAAAAAAGGAATCGGGGCGTAGTGTTGCCAATTGATCTGAAGCCCCAGTTGAGCCGGTTCGTACCCGAATACCAGCACCGTATCGAAGGCGGCATGGCGCATCAAGGTGGATAAAGGCGGCACAGTGGCGCCCGGTTCCGGCGAAAGCCAGAGCGCGTCCCGGTCGAGTTCGATCTGAACGCCTCTCAGTATTCTTTCCAAAAAAGGCTTCAGCGCGGGGTCTTCCACCGCTTCCGTCACTACCAGAATGCCGCGCGCATTGTCTCCCTGCCGGTTCAACATATTTGCATCGGCATCGGGAAGATCGGTTATTTCAAATTCCAACAAGACATTCATCAGAATAAAGATTAGCAATACAAAGCATTGACAAATTAAAGTCTAAAAAACACCCAAAATCAGACTGTTTTTAAAATTATCATCTGCATTCTTGGTTATAAAGGTAAAAGTATGTACTTTTGCACAAAACCGCGTCATGAAATATACAATCAGCCTGACTAAGACCGAAAATTCCAAACTCGGCGGAGTGGATTTCAACAACATTCCTTTCGGTCGTCATTTCTCCGATCACATTTTCATCGCTGATTTCGACGGCGAAAACTGGGTAAATCCGCGCATTGAGCCGTTTGCCAATTTCTCCATACACCCGGCCTGCATGGGCCTGCATTACGGGCAGTCCATATTTGAGGGCATGAAAGCCACCAAGACGCTCGACGGCCAACCCATGCTGTTCCGCCCGGAAATGCACGCCGCCCGTATGAACGCTTCGGCACGCCGTATGTGTATGCCCGAAATACCGGAATCGCTGTTTTTGCAAGGCTTGGACATGCTCGTCGGTGTGGATGCCGACTGGATTCCGCCGCAGGAAGGCAGCGCCCTGTACCTTCGCCCGCTGATGTTTGCCAATGACGAGTTCATCGGCGTGCGGCCCTCTGCCAAATACAAATTCATCATCATGACCGGCCCGGTAGGTCCTTACTACCCCAAACCAGTGCGCCTGATGGCCGAAAACCACTTTGTGCGCGCAGTGAACGGCAGCACGGGCGAGGCCAAGGCGGCCGGCAATTACGCGGGCGCCATGCTTCCCACCAAAATGGCTCAGGAAAAAGGTTTCGATCAGGTCATGTGGCTCGAATCGCCGGAGTTCAAGTACATTCAGGAGGTGGGCACCATGAATATTTTCTTCGTCATCAACGGAGTAACGATCACGCCGGTCACCGACGGGGCCATCCTCAAGGGCATCACCCGCGACAGCATCATCACGCTGCTGCGCGAAGAGGGCTACCCGGTGGAGGTACGCCGCATCACCATAGACGAGTTGGTAGCTGCCTACAAAGCCGGCACATTAGAGGAGGTTTTCGGCGCGGGCACGGCTGCCGTAGTGTCGCATGTATCTCATATTCAATACGATGAACTACTGATGGAGCTGCCGCCGGTAGAAGGCCGCAAAATCAGCCGCTGGGTGAAAGACCATATTGACGGCTTGCGCTCCGGTCGTTTCGAGGATACGCATGGCTGGGTAGTGCCCGTGGGCGTGTTTCAGGAAGAGGAAGTGCCTGCCTGAATTAACATCCTGTTTGCAAAAAATACTTGGAATTTCCGATGTAGCCCTGCTACCTTTGCCGCCGATTACGATTTCAATTGACCGGCAGTGGAGAGAATAGTGTCATTATTATTGATTGCTGCGCTTACGTTGTTCAACGAAGCCGGCTCTTTTCCATTGCAGCTTCCCAGTGTTTTCCACAATCCTTTGGATGAAGAGGAGGCCGAAAAATTTTTCTGCATAGAAAAAGAAAGCATTGAGGAGCGAAGCGAAGAAGACCATCCCGATCATTGGCGCCACGATTCCGGCGGCGCCGACGATATAGCGTTCGTTCAACAGGGCTTGCCGGCAATAGGACAGCCTTTACCCCTGCATTCATTCTACGATTCTGTTTTTCAATCTATTACCGACCGTGCCGCCCATCTGCTCGGCACCTTGGTCGGTCGTCCCTTTTACATTCTGTTCCACGCGTTCAAGGCATTTCTTCCGTAGTCGCTAAGACCGGGAAGATGACGACGGGAGGGCGATGGCTTCTCCCGGCTTCCGTCCGCAGGCGGTACGCTTGTGCGCTCGTCGCGTGAACCATGTAATTGAGTAAAAACGGCAACACGTTTCCTCTGTATTGCCGGAAAGACAGATTCAACCATGCAACAAAATACAGAAAAAAAGACCCTCCCGGCAGACGGCCTGGCGGGCCTCAAAGCGCATGGCGCCACAGACGCCATTTCAGGATTCATTGTTTTTTTATTGGCGCTTCCCCTGAGTTTGGGCATTGCCAAAGCCTCAGATTTTCCACCTATTACAGGACTTCTGACGGCCATCATCGGCGGCTTGGTCGTGAGTTTTTTGGCCGGATCGCGGCTGACCATCAAAGGCCCGGCGGCGGGTTTGATCGTCATTGTAGCCGGGGCGGTCACAGATTTCGGCGGGGGCGAGACAGGTTGGAAAATGGCATTAGGCGCTATTGTGATAGCCGGCGTCATTCAAATCCTGTTTGGCGTTTTCAAATTAGGCAAGTTAGCCGATGTATTTCCTCTTTCAGCCATACACGGCATGTTGGCGGCCATCGGCATCATCATCATTGCCAAGCAAATACCGGTGCTGTTAGACATTGACCCGGCCCTGACCAAAGGCAAAGAACCATTGGAATTGCTGGCCGAAATTCCCTTTTTCTTATCTCATATAGACCCGAAGGCCACCGTCATCGGCGTCATCAGCTTGTGGGTGATGACCAGTTGGCACAACAATACAGTGCCTTTTCTCAAAAAAATTCCGGCGCCCTTAGTGGTATTGCTCATCGCAGTTCCAGCGCAGCTCATCATGGATTTTCAGCACACGGAGCCGACTTATGCCTTAGTTCATATCGGCAATTTACTGGAAGTAGTGAAGGTGAATGTCAGTTTTGACGGGTTTTCACAACCGGGGCTTTTTATCAAATACGTCGTCATGTTTGCCTTGGTGGGCACGCTGGAATCCTTGCTGACCGTGAAGGCTATAGATATGATGGACCCCTACAAGCGCAAATCGGACACCAATAAAGATTTGATTGCTGTGGGCATCGGCAACACCCTGGCCGGCATATTGGGCGGAATGCCTATGATCTCGGAGGTGGCGCGTAGTTCCAACAATGTGGCAAACGGCGCTAAAACACGCTGGGCCAATTTCTTTCACGGCTTTTTCATACTGGTGTTTGTGCTGTTCGCGGCGCGCTACATTGAGATGATTCCCAATACCGCATTGGCCGCCATGCTGATCACGGTGGGCATCAAATTGGCGCATCCCAGAGAGTTCGCGCATATTTTCAAAATCGGGAAGGAGCAACTGGCCATTTTTTTGGTCACCATCATCATCACTTTGTACGAAGACCTGTTGGTGGGCATTGCTGCCGGTATGGCATTAAAAATCATCATTCATGTAGCCAACGGCCTTCCGATCCGGTCATTGTTCAAATCGCCGGTCAGTGTTTCGTTTGAGGACGACAACTATTTGGTAGAAATTGAAAAATCTGCGGTTTTCACCAATTGGTTGGGTATCAAGGGCAAGTTGGATGCCATTCCACAAGGCATGCACCTCACCATTGATCTATCGAATACAAAATTGGTGGATCACTCTGTGATGGAAAACCTCCACCACTTTGAACACGATTATGTGGCAGCAGGCGGTACGGTGAAGATCATCGGCATAGACGACCATAAAGCGCTCTCTAAACACGATCTGGCGGCACGCAAAAAAAGACATACGACCTCCGCCTGAAAAGGCGCCGGATAGTACATGACTACGAGGCCGATTACGCAATTAAAATACATTCCAACAAGATGGAGAAACATTCATCGCGTATATTCAACGAGGCACACGTTTTGCACCAATTGGAGCATTACCTGCCCTCGCAAACGCCGCTGAAAGATTTCGTGCATCACAATTCGCTGCACGCTTTTCAGGATCAAAAATTTTATGATGCCATTTTCAAGGCATCCAAAATGTTCGGATTTCAGGTGACCATACAACTGAACGAATTCCGAAAGCTCTATAAAATCAACCGCATCCGGCGGGAAATTTTGGAAAGTGTCATCAAAGAGCGAAAAGGTGAACAGCACTTGGATGCCTGGCTGCAAAAGGCGCTTCAGCAGCAGTACGACTACAACATAGAGCCGCGCATAGGGCGACTGCGGGCGTTGTGGAAGAGCCACTACCACATTGATTTAGACAATTTGGTGCAGCCGCTCCTGTTTCGCATCCTGTGCAGCTTTTTGGATCAGGGCGTTGCGCTGTGGAATTTTCCATTTGAAGAAAAAGGCCTGTTGGGAGCCATCCGCACTTTGGAGCAAAACAGTTTTGCCGGCTTCATTCACGGCAAACGGGCCAGGAAACTACTGATGGATTCATCTCTGGAATTGGCCGACCTCTTGAAAATAGTAGCGGGCGATGAAGCCTTTTTCGAGCAATACCTGTTCGATCAGCAATTTGCACATCGCGGCTGGTCGGGCATGGTGGCCACCGTAGAACACCGCCCCGAAAGCCTGTTATACGCCAAAAATATCTCCTTGCGCGAACTGATCCACTTGGAGCTGATTATGGAAATAGATGCCCTGGACCGCGCTCTGGGGACAGAAAAATGGCAACCCTTGGCTTTGGTGGCACAGGCCGAACCGATGGATTTGTTTGCGGAGGCTGCCATTTCCGAGTTTCACGAAGTGCTGATGATCTGGCAGGATGCTTTTGAGTGGAGTTACTACGACGAAGTACTGGCCGGCCTGCAACACCTCAAGGGCTTTCAATCGCAGACAGACGAAGACATTAAAGACGTTTCGTTTCAGGCCATTTTTTGCATAGACGAGCGGGAAGACTCCCTACGGCGCCACATAGAAATGGTGGACAAGCGCAGTGAAACGCTGGGCGCGCCTGGTTTTTTCGGCGTAGAATTTTTCTTCCAGCCTTCCGGGGGCAAGTTTTACGAAAAACTGTGTCCGGCGCCCGTCACGCCCAAGTACCTCATCAAAGAAAAAGAAACGGGGCCTCATCATCGCAAGCGGGAACTCCTCTACACCAAGCGCTCGCACACCATGTTGCAGGGCTTTGTCATTACGCTGTCGCTGGGATTGTGGGCGGCGGTAAAACTGTTTTTGGATTTGTTCCGGCCCAAAATGAGCCCGGCTATTTCCGATGCCTTCGCGCACATGAATATGGACGCGGAGTTGCAGATAGAAAGCGCCGACCCGCCGACCATGGAAAACGGCCTGCAACTTGGCTTCACCGTGACAGAAATGGCCGACCGCGTCGAAAACCTCTTGCGCGGCATTGGGATGGCAGAGCGTTTTGCGCGCATCGTTTACATGGTGGGGCACGGTTCGAGCAGCGCCAACAACCCGCATCACGGCGCGCACGACTGCGGCGCATGCAGCGGGCGACCGGGGGCGGTCAACGCCCGGGTATTTGCCTTCATGGCCAACCATGCAAAAGTGCGGGAGCTACTCAGTGCCAGAGGAATGCACATTCCTGCCGGCACCCGGTTTGTGGGCGCCCTGCACGACACGGCAGCCGATGAAATTGCTTTTTACGATGCCGATGTATTGCCTCAGCAGTTGGCGAAAGCGCACGAGCAACACCAAAATGCTTTTGAAGAAGCTCTCAACCTGAATGCCAAAGAGCGCTCGCGCCGCTTCGCCTCCATTGATACGCAGGCCGACATCAAAAAGGTGCGGGAAGCCATTCGCCGCCGGTCGGTCTCCTACTTCGAGCCGCGCCCCGAACTGGGGCATGGTACCAACGCGCTTTGTTTTGTGGGGCATCGCGGCCTTACCAAAGGGCTGTTTTTTGACCGCCGCGCTTTTATGAACTCCTACGATTACCGCACCGACCCAGATGGACGGCTCTTGCTCAATGTCATCCGGCCGCTGCCGATTGTTTGCGGGGGCATCAATCTGGAGTACTATTTTTCCAGAGTAGACAACTACAAACTCGGCGCGGGCACCAAACTGCCGCACAACGTCATGGGACTGATAGGCGTGGCCAACAGCAGCGACGGCGACCTGCGTCCCGGCCTGCCGCTTCAGATGATTGAGGTACACGATCCCGTCCGCCTGTTGATTCTGGTCGAGCATTACCCCGACGTAGTGCTGAAAACCATTGGCGCTCAGGATGATTTGTACGATTGGTTCAAAGACGAATGGGTGCATTTGGTGGCCATCCACCCGGACACGAACGATTTTTACTACTTCAAAAACGAGGCTTTCTATCTGTACAAGCCGGTCAAAGAAAGCGTGGAGCGCGCCGACGATGTTCATTACCTGTTGGAATCTGCTAAAGAGATGGAAACCAACTACATAGTGGATGCAACGCAAGAGAACTTGCCCGTGCATATTTTGACCGAATAGGCCATCCGGCGTTCTTCCGTGCACTCTTTTTGATTACTACAAAACCATGCTGTATGCATCATTTACTTCCATTTTTTCTCATCGTGCCGCTGGCCGGCTTTTTGTTGAGCCTGATACCGAGCAACCAACAGGAGAAGCCTATTTTCAGAATAGCTGCCGGCGTGGTACTCACGCATTTTGCGCTGTTGGTCGCGTTGTTGATTGGCTGGGGAATGGCCGGTTTCGAGGACCTGCACTGGAAAGGTTTCGACCTGTACGAAGCCCGAAGCGCGCATTTTACCATTGACCTGTTTTTTGACCGCACCACGGCGGTTTATTTCAGCGTCACGGTTATTCTCACCTTTATGGTACTGATGTTCAGTCGCTTTTATATTCACCGGGAAAAGGGCTACAAGCGATTTTTCAACAATATCCTGTTCTTTTATTCAGGTCTGACGACCATTCTGTTTGCGGGCAATTTCGAGACGCTGCTCATCGGCTGGGAGATCATCGGGGTCTCGTCTTTCTTTTTGATAGCCTATTACAGAGACCGCTATTTGCCAGTCAAAAATGCGCTTAAGGTGGTGTCGTTGTACCGGGTTGCCGACGTGTTTTTGTTGTATGCTATCTGGTTGTGCCACCATTATTTTCACAAGAGCATCACCTTTTTTGATTTGAACAACCTGATGCCTGCCGATACGCCGTTGATTTTCGGCACCGTATTTGAGATCACCATTCCGATGGCCTTCTATGTGGTGGCTATGGTCAAATCGGCACAACTTCCGTTTTCCTCCTGGCTGCCCCGCGCCATGGAAGGCCCTACCTCTTCCAGCGCCATTTTTTACGGCTCTTTGTCGGTTCACATAGGCATCTTTTTGCTCATCCGCACCTATCCACTGTGGCATACCAGCACCTGGTTTTTGGTATTGCTGGCGTTCACGGGTATTGCCACCAGCGTTGTTGCTACCCTCGTAGCCAGGGTGCAGGCCACCGTAAAAACCCAGATCGCCTATTCCTCCATTGCCCAAATCGGCATTATGGTGGTGGAAGTGGCCCTGGGCTGGCACACGCTGGCCTTGTTTCACTTTGCGGGCAACGCATTTTTGCGCACTTACCAACTGCTCGTCTCGCCCTCCGTGCTCAGCTACCTCATACACGATCAGTTTTTTCATTTCACGCCTCCGCAACATCAGAAAGCCGACACTTTTTGGGAAAAGCTGAAAGTGACGGTATATATGCTGAGCCTCAAAGAGTGGAATTTGGACACGCTCATGTATCGCTTGCTTTGGATGCCCTTAAAAATGATCGGTAACAGCATCACCTTTATGACGGCCCGCATGGCGGTCTGGATTTTTGTGCCGCTTTATGTAGCCGGCGTCGTGTTGGTTTTTCAACGGGAAGAATTGCCGCAGATGCTGTTGAGATGGCTGCCCACAGCCTTGGCTTTCATTAGTTTGCTGATGATTATCAAAGCTTTCGTAAAGCGCAACGAGGCCCGCAATGCCTGGTCGCTGGTCATTGTCAGTCAGTTGTTTGTGGGGCTTGCTATTGCATACAACGAACAATTCGACCCTGCACAGGTACTGCTTTTTTACAGCGGCATTTCTATTTCGGCAGCAATCGGGTACCGGACATTTTATATTTTGGAAAAAAGCGGCGAGAGCACCATGCTGGATCGTTTTCAGGGGCATTCCTACGAGCGGCCGCGCCTGTCTGTGGCTTTTCTGATTGCGGGTCTGGGCCTGATAGGGTTTCCCATTACGCCTACGTTCATCGGTGAAGACCTCATTTTGGGGCATGTGCATCAAAACCAATACCTACTGGCTGCCATGATCGGGCTGACTTTGATTCTGGACGGGCTGGCGGTGTATCGCATTTATGCGCGCTTGTTTCTGGGGCCGCACGAAAAGACTTACCACGAGATCGCTTATCGCTCGTCGTGATGCCGGGCGGTGGAAAAGAAAAAGGGTCAAACGTGGTTGTTTCCGCGCTTAGGGGCGATAAAAAAATAAAGTGATCATTTTCGTCAAAGGATTAGATAAGTAAACGTTTCATTTTAAGTGTCTTATCTAATCCTTTGGCCTAAAGAAAATGAGCATTTATTTTTGCCCCACTACTCAGCCCTTTTTTTATGGTCCACAATTACTTCAACGCCCGGCGAATAGCCCCCAGGCTGCCGGCGTTGTAGGCTTCGATGCCTGCCGAGCGCAGGATGTTTTTGGCCATGCCGCTGCGGCTGCCCGAACGGCAGTACAGGATGACCGGTTTTTTCTTTTTCAGGAGTGCCGCTGCTTCGTTGCGAATGCGGTGCAGCGGAATGTTCAGCGCGCCTTTCAGATGGTCGGCCCGAAACTCTTCGGGTGTGCGCACGTCAATAATGACGGCGCCCTGTTCGCGCAAGGCTTTGTAGTCGGCTTTGGGGCCGATGCCCAATAATGCTTTGATGGCGGTCAACATGGTCGTGTTCTGATTTTGGATGCAAAAAAGCAGTGTTCTGCATCTCCCGGAAGGTGACCGAGGTTACATTGGGCAAATCTTTTACGGAAAAAAAACCCTCAATACGTTGTCGTCATATCCTCATCCACACAAATGATAAAATCCGCGCGGCCCTTGTTTTCGGGCAACAGCTTGCGGTTGTCGGCCTGCGAGACGGTAGAAATGGTGGCATAGCGGAGTTGCGGCTGCTGCCGGCGCAGGTACCAGAGAATGCCCTCGTAGTTGTCGGAATGATAGGCCCCGTTGAAATGTATGAACAAGGCCCCCGGACGATAATATTGCAAAATGAAATGCGCCATCGTAGCGTCTTTGCTAGCCTGCGCTTTGGGCAAGTTGGCCCCGCCGTGACCGCCCATCATCTCCAGCATGGCTTTGTAGCCGGGCAATTCCGCATCGTAGGGCATGGGCATCGGGGCTATCCAGGCTTTTTCCTGATCGCTGAGGGTGTCTAAGGCTTCAAAACCGCCGCGCGCCACTTTGGAAGCATATCGGCGCGGGATATTGGTGGCGGCAAAAGGCAGTTTGTTTTTTTGGGCAAACCGAACCAAAGGCGCGTAATCGGTGGGGTAGTTTTTCCACAGGCGGGCCAGCGAGTCCAAACCTTTGTCGTTGATCGTTCCGGCCAAGTACATGTCCAAGGCCTCCTGATTGTCGGTTTCAAACATCTCGGCGCCCAGCACCAAAGGCCGCAGCGGGTGCAGGTCCATCACGGTTTCAATTTGGAGCCAGTGAGAGATGGGATTGTTGTGATACTCGCCGAACAAAACGATATCTTTGTCTTTCAGTGTCTTAATCATTTTTTCGTAGCTCACCTTTTTGCCGGCGGCATCGTACAAAACGTAGGCGGTTTTGGGTTGCGCGGCGGCGGAGTTGAGCAATAAGGCAAAAGCGAAGAACAGCAGTAGTTGGATTGGTTTCACGGTAGATGATTTTGAGACAAAAGTAAAATTTTTTCTGAGGTCTTATGGAATCCGGCATGTTTCGCCGTCTATATCAAAGCTGCGAGTTTGATTCTTGCTTATTTAGTGAAGGGGTGACTATCAGATTGAGTGCCTGGCTAAGTCACCCCTTCACTAAACACATCACGAATATCACCACCGCCATGCGCACCGAATGGAAATTGCTGAGTACCGATGAAAACGCCGCAGAATCGCTCCGGCAGGCGCTGGGCATTCACCCGGTGCTGTGTCGCTTGTTGGTACAAAGGGGCATTCACAGCTTCGAGCAGGCCAAGGCTTTTTTCCGGCCTTCGCTCGAAGACCTGCACGATCCTTTTCTTATGCAGGATATGGATGCGGCGGTACAACGGCTCCGGCAGGCCATTGAAAAAGGTGAAAAAATCCTGCTCTACGGCGACTACGACGTGGACGGCACCTGCTCCATTGCGCTGATGTACAGCTTTTTGAAAAAATTGCACCCGCATCTCGACTACTACATTCCCGACCGATACCGCGAGGGCTACGGCGTTTCGATCGAAGGCATTGAGTATGCCCGCGAGAACGGCGCCGCACTCATCATCGCTATGGACTGCGGCATTACGGCCATAGATCAGGTGACGCGCGCCCATGCTTACGGCATAGATTTCATCATCTGCGATCACCACCTGCCGGGTGACGCCCTGCCCGAAGCCTTGGCCGTATTAGACCCCAAACGCCCCGATTGCGCGTATCCGTACAAAGAACTCAGCGGCTGCGGCGTGGCCCTCAAACTGGCGCAAGCCTACTCTGCCCGCTACGAGGTGGACGCGTCGCACTGGCAGTCTCTGCTCGATTTTTTGGTCATCAGCATCGCCGCCGACATCGTGCCCATGACCGGCGAAAACAGGGTGCTGGCCTGGTACGGATTGCAGCAACTCAACCGCAGCGACAAGCCCGGACTGAACGCGCTTATTGAGGAAAGTCGCCGCTCGCGCCCGCTCAACGTCAGCGATATTGTGTTCGGACTGGCGCCGATGATTAATGCCGCCGGGCGCATGGCCGACGCCGGGCAGGCTGTGCGATTGATGCTGGCCCAAGACCGCCTCGTGGCCGCCGAGTACAGCCGGGTGCTGGAATACCGCAACCAACTGCGCCGCGAATACGACCTCCGCACCTTCGAGGAAGCAGAGGCCATGCCTGCTGCACACGACGAAACGCGCCGCAGCATTGTACTCTATGGCCCGCACTGGCACAAAGGCGTGGTGGGCATTGTGGCCTCGCGCATCGTGGAGCGCTGCCACAAACCGGCCATCCTGCTCACCCATTCAGACGGAATGGCAGTGGGCTCGGCGCGCTCGGTGGCGGGCTTCGATCTTCATGCAGCGCTGGGGCAGTGCCGGGATTTGCTGAAAAGCTATGGCGGCCATGCACACGCTGCCGGACTGAGTCTGCTGCCCGAAAATGTGCATGCTTTCAGCGAGCGATTCGAGGCGGTGGTGCGGCAGTCTTTGTCGGAAGACGATATTCGCAAAGTCATTTCCGTCCATACAGAGATTGATTTACAGGACATTACGCCTGCATTCGGGCGGGTGCTGAAACAATTTGCCCCCTTTGGCCCCGGCAACCGCAATCCGGTGTTCGTCACCAAGCAAGTGAGCGATACCGGCTACTCGCGGCTGCTCAAGGGCGATCACCTCAAACTATCGCTCCGGCAGGGCGAGCGCAGCATGTCGGGCATCGCGTTCGGGCAGGGCGAGGCGCTGACGAAGGGCCTGCTCCAGCGACCTTTCGACGTGTGTTATACTTTGGAAGAAAGCCAATGGGACGAGCGGCGGGAATGGGAACTGATGGTGAAGGATATGCGGGCGGGAGGAGGAGAAAAATGATTTTCACTCCCTCTCAAACAGCATTCTTCCCCCCTTTTTTCCTTCAAAAAAACGTCCGTTTTGGTACGCCAGATGGCCACTCACAATAGAAGCCTCCACCATGCCCCGGAAGGTATGCCCCAGCAACGGAGACCAGCCGCATTTGTAATAAATATTGTCGGGCGTCACCGTCCATTCGCGGTCGGGGTCGAGGATCACCACATCGGCCCAGTAGCCTTCCTGCAAAAATCCACGCTGTTCTATTTGAAAGCACTGCGCCGGAGCATGGCACATTTTTTCCACGATGCGCTCCATGGAAATGCGCCCCTGATGGTAAAATTCCAGCATGATATTGAGCGAATGTTGCACGAGCGGCACGCCCGACGGCGCTCCGAAATACGAATATTGCTTTTCCTCCCATGTATGCGGCGCGTGGTCGGTGGCGATGATGTCGAGCCGGTTGTCGAGCAGAGCGGGCAGCAGCGCTTGCTGGTGTCGGGGCGCTTTTACCGCCGGGTTGCACTTGATCTGCGAGCCGAAGCGGGCATAATCGTCGCTGTTGAAATAGAGGTGATGCACGCATACCTCGGAAGTGATGCGCTTTTGCTCCAACGGAATATCGTTTCGAAGAAGGGCAAGTTCTTCCTCTGTGGAAATGTGCAGAATGTGCAGGCGGGTGTTGTGCTTGCGCGCCAGTTCCACCGCAAAAGAGGACGAAAGCAGGCAGGCCTCCACGCTGCGAATGTGCGGGTGTTCCGACATGGGCACGTCCTCTCCGTAGCGTTCGCGCCACAGCGCTTCGTTGCGGCGCACGGTGGCCTCGTCTTCGCAATGCGTGGCGATGAGCAGCGGCACATTGGAAAACAATGCCTCCAGCGTAGCGGGCGCATCCACCAGCATATTGCCGGTACTGGAACCCATGAACGCCTTCACGCCGCACACATCGCGGCCATTGGTGCGCAACACCTCGTCCAAATTGTCATTGGAGGCGCCCATAAAAAAAGAGTAATTGGCCAGCGATTTTTGGGCGGCTGCGGCATATTTTTCTTCCAGCAGCGCCTGTGTGAGTGCCGGCGGCTTGGTATTGGGCATCTCCATGAAGGAGGTGACGCCTCCCGCTACGGCAGCTCTCGGTTCGGTGTAGAGGTCGGCTTTGTGGGTGAGACCGGGATCGCGGAAGTGTACCTGATCGTCTATGATGCCGGGCATGACGAAGCGGCCCTCGGCTACAATTTCCTGATCGGCAGGGCTGTCAATGATGCCGCCGATGCGCTCGATGCGCCCGTTTCTGATGAGCAGATCGCCGTGGCGGATGGCGCCGCGATCAACGATGGCGCCGTTTTTTATGAGAATGGAAGACATGGCCGTGAATGATTTTTGAGCTTCAAAGATAAGCATTTCGGCGCTGACCGATGAATCCAAACCTCCGGGCGGCGCACTTCGTCAGCCACATCTCTGCAATTGGGAAAAGCGCCGGCAAGTGTCAGGTCGGGCAGGCCGCCGAAATCCAGGCGCTCAAAGCCGCCCTCGAAGCGCAGCGACAGGACGTGGCGCGGATTTTGGCCAAGCTGGATGCGGGACAAAAGTAGTTTTTGTCAAAAAATGCGCCATAATTCGCGGAATCGTGTTATTTTTGCCACATTCCGCGAATTTAAAACAAAAAAAAGACAACCATGTTGGTCGGGCGCGAAAAAGAAAGGGGCATATTGGAGCGTGTACTTGACTCGGAAAGCTCCGAATTGGTAGCCGTTTTAGGCAGGAGACGGGTAGGGAAAACCTTCCTCATTCATTCTGTTTTCGAAGGTAAAATACGATTTGAGACCTCTGGGGTAAAAAACGCTACCCTCCGGGAGCAATTGGGCAATTTTCATTTTCGCCTCAAATTGTCTTTTGGAGAGCATGCTCCTTCCAAACCTCCCAAAACCTGGCAGGAGGCTTTTTTCGCCCTCACGCTCTGCTTAGAGAACGATGTATCACAGCATCAGAACGTGTTGTTTTTTGACGAGGTGCCTTGGTTGGCCACCGCTCGCTCCAAATTTTTAAATGCGTTGAGCTTTTTTTGGAATACCTGGGCCGTGCAACACAAGGTGATCGTGGTGCTCTGTGGTTCTGCTGCTTCGTGGATGTTGCAAAAGCTCATCAACGATAAAGGGGGATTGCACAATCGAATCACGAAACGAATTGAGTTGAAGCCTTTCACGCTGAGGGAAACGGAAGATTTTCTAAAAAGCAGGCACATTAATTTAGACCGGTATCAAACGGCCATGCTGTACATGGCACTGGGCGGCATCCCGCATTATCTCAATGAAGTGACCAAAGGTAAAAGTGCTCATCAAAACATTCAGGATGTGTGCTTTTCTCCCGGCGGAACGTTGCAAAGTGAATTTTCACGATTGTATCCCGCATTGTTCGACAATCCGGAGCATCATATCGCCGTCGTTCGTGCATTAGCGGCGAAACCAACAGGCATGGGGCGCCCGGAAATCCTCGCCGCTGTCGGGATACCTGACGGGGGCGCGTTTTCTCTGTGTTTGGAAGAATTGGAAGCATCCGGGTTTATTTCTTCCTATTTCAGTTTCGGGCGCAAGCGCAAAGACATGGTGTACCGGCTCACCGACGAGTACTCCCTGTTTTTTCTCAAATTCATCGCAACCCGCCCCAATCTGGACAAACACATCTGGACCAACCTCAGTCAAACGCAATCTTACAAAGCGTGGGTGGGGTATGCTTTTGAGTCGCTTTGCCTCAAACACATTGTCCAAATAAAAAAAGCGCTGGGCATATCGGGCGTTTATTCGGAGTCCTCGGCCTTTTATCGCTCTGCCCAGGCCGGCACGGAAGGAGTTCAGGTGGACCTGCTTATAGACCGACAGGACAATGTCATCAATCTGTTCGAAATCAAATTTCACTCCGAGCCTTATGTGCTGACAAAATCAGCAGCAGATGGATTGCGTCGCAAGTCGGCACTATTTCGTCATTATTCCCAAAGCTCCAAACACATATTCCTCAACTTACTGTCGCCCCGCGGCCTCATCGAAAACGAACATAGTCTCGGCCTCATTGACCAAGCGCTTGATATAGACGCTCTGTTTACACACTAAGTAGTGGGGCAAAAATAAATGTTCATTTTCTTTAGGCCAAAAGATTAGATAAGACACTTAAAATGAATCGTTTACTTATCTAATCCTTTGGCGAAAATGATCACTTTATTTTTTTATCGCCCCTAAGCAGCTACAGGGATGGCGATGGTAAACTCCGAGCCATGCCGGGGTTCACTTTTGACACTGATGCGCCCGCCGTGTTTTTCCACTATTTTTTTGACGTAGGCCAAGCCAAGTCCAAAGCCTTTGACGTTGTGCAAATCGCCCTGTGGCACGCGGAAAAACTGCTCAAAAATGCTGTGCTGGTAGGCTTTGGGGATACCTATCCCGTTGTCGCTCACAGAGATACGAAGCCAACCCTCCTCACTTGTGCAGCGTATGATGATACAAACGGAATCGTAAGAATATTTGATGGCATTGTCCACGAGGTTGTGAATGGCGTTGGTGAAATGCGTCCGGTCGAGCATGGCCGTTGCCTCGGAAAGCTGGTGTTCGAGACGGATTTCGATGGGTTTGCCGTTGCGGATGCGATAGCGCTGCACCACTTCTTCCAGCAAGGCGAGCACCTGCACCGGCTCAGGGCGGAGGTCCAATTCCCGGCGTTCCTCAACAGCGATATTGAGCACTTTTTCTACCAATCCGGAGAGCCGGTTGAGTTCCTGTTGCGAAATTTCCAGATAGTCTTTGGCTTTGGCGGGGTCGTTCATGGCATTGAAATGCTGGAGCGCTTCCACGGCTGCCGACACGGTTGCGATGGGGGTTTTCAGCTCGTGGGTCATATTGTTGATGAAATCGCTTTTTATTTCGGAGAGTTTTTTCTGACGCAAAATGGTGCGCAGCATATAAATGAATGCCCAGGTAGTGACCACCAGAAGAACAACGCTGCCGATGAGCGTGCCGATCATGCGCGAAAGGATGTGCGGCGCCGGGTGCGGGAAGCGAGCCTGTATGCCGAGTTTGCTCAGCGGGTTGACGGGCATGATGCGCGTTTCGATGGACTGCCCGATTTTGATGGCCGGCGAGATTTCGTAGCGATGGTCTTTCCAGGAAGCCACGCGAATGGTGTCTAACGTAAAATCCGCCTCTACATTTCGGGTGCGCAGTTCTTCTTTATAGGCTTTTTCAATTCCTTTGAGGTCCACTCCTTTTTCGTACATCTTGTTCATTACCAGCATAGAAGAGATGCGGCGGGCCAGGGTATCGGCATACTGGCGCATGCTGTCCTGGGTTTCTGTCTCGCGGAGTGTGATGTGGATGGTTTTGTCGGAATCGTTTGGGCGCCTTGCAGTCAGGGAGTCGCCGAGCAGGGTGATGCGTTTTTCTCCGCGCATTTCGGGCATCGGCTTTTCGATGGTGTGAAAAACGACCTGGCCAACGGAGTCAAAACTGCCCAGCACGTCTTGCGCCCGGCTGAGTTCAGTGCGCGATACCGCAGCGCCGAGTGCCATATTGGCATGGCGGTTCATGTCGCGGTGATTGAGGCGGTAGGCCTGATACAGCCAGTAGCCCTGAAACAGATTGGCGCCGACGATGCTCACGATCATCAGTACCATAATATTGCGAATGCGTTTTTTCACGACGGCGTCCCTTGTTGTATTGCAAAAATAACAGCTTTTGGCGGGCTTCGGCGAAGCGCTTAACACAAATTAACGGTAAAAAAATCGGCCTCTCACTTTCCACCCAAAACCCCTATCTTTGCCCCGTTTTATTGGGCGGTGCAAAATGCCGTTTTTGTTTTTACTTTATTTCTCTGATAAAATGACCATTTCCCTCAACTGGCTCAAAGCATATCTTGACATCCATCTCGACCCCGTCCGCGTGGGTGAAGTCCTCACCGAACTCGGCCTCGAACTCGAAGGCATGGAGGAAATCGAAAGCATCAAAGGCGGTTTGCGCGGCGTCGTAGTGGGCCATGTGCTCGAATGTGGCCGCCATCCCAACGCAGACAAGCTCTCCGTCACCAAAGTGGACATCGGCGCCGGCGCCCCGCTCGGCATCGTCTGCGGCGCGCCCAATGTGGCTGCCGGCCAAAAAGTGCTGGTGGCTACCGTGGGTACTACGCTCTACCCATTGGGCAGCGAGGAGCCTTTGGTGCTGAAAAAAGCCAAAGTGCGCGGCGAAGAATCGGAAGGCATGATCTGCGCCGCCGATGAGCTGGGCCTCGGCGAAGACCACAGCGGCATTTTGGTACTGCCCGCTGATACGCCCGTGGGCATGCCCGCCGCCGAATATTTTAAGGTGGAAAAAGATGTGATTTATGAAATCGGCCTCACGCCCAACCGTTCCGACGCCACCAACCACGTCGGCGTGGCCCGCGATCTGGCCGCCACCCTCCGCATCAATTACGGCCACACCGGTCAACTGTGCCTGCCTTCCGTGGAGCACTTCGCCGTACACAATCACGAACTGCCCATCGAGGTGCAGGTGGACAACACAGATGCCTGCCCGCGCTACGCCGGCGTCTGCATTCAGGGCGTCAGCATCGGCGAATCGCCCGACTGGCTCAAAAACCGCCTCGCTTCCATCGGCATCCGTTCCATCAATAATGTGGTGGACATTACCAACTTTATCCTGCACGAGCTGGGGCAGCCGCTCCACGCTTTCGATTACGACGCCATCGCCGGCCGCAAGGTCATCGTACGCACCTTACCCGAAGGCACGCCGTTCCAGAGTCTGGACGAGGTAGAGCGCAAACTCAGCGCCGAAGACCTGATGATCTGCGACGGCAACTCCGGGGGGATGTGCATCGGCGGCGTATTCGGCGGACTGCGTTCGGGCGTCAAAGACAGCACCCGCAATATTTTCCTCGAATCGGCGCATTTCAACCCTAAGTTCATCCGCCGCAGCAGCATGCGCCACAACCTCCGCACCGAGGCCGCCCGCGTATTCGAAAAAGGCAGCGATCCCAACATCGCGTTGTACGCCCTCCAACGAGCGGCCCTGCTTATCTGCGAACTCGCCGGCGGGCGCATCGCTTCCGAGGTCATAGATTTGTACCCCAATCCGGTGCAGCCCAAAGCGGTGACCTTGCGCAACGACCACATCAGCCGCCTCATCGGGATTGACATCTCCCGCGAGGAAATTTTCGCCATTCTTGACGTGCTCGACATGCCCCGTGTGGCCGAAACCGCCGACACGATAACGGTGACGGTGCCGACCAACAAATCGGACGTGCTGCGCGAAGCCGACGTCATTGAAGAAATTCTGCGCATTTACGGGTTCAACAAAGTGCCCATTCCCGCACAGATACGCACTGCTGCCGCCGAAGCTCCGAAGCCCGATCCCTTCCAGATTCGGAATGCAGTGGGCGATTATCTGGCCGCAGCCGGTTTTAATGAAATGATGGCCCTGTCGCTGTCGGAATCGAGGTTTTACAAAGAAATACTGCCCACCGTGGCCGATGAGGAATTGGTGTACATCAACAATACCTCCAATGTGTATTTGGACATCATGCGGCCCACGATGCTGTTCAGCGCGCTGGAAGCTGCCGTACACAACCAAAACCGCCGACAGACCGACATCCGGCTATTTGAATTCGGCAAAACCTATCGCATGAAAGGTGAAGGCATCGCCGAACACGCCCACCTGAGCTTGTTGCTGGCCGGCAATCGCGCGCCCGAATCCTGGATTGAAAAGCCGCAGCGCAGCGTTGATTTTTACACCCTCAAAACCTTCGTGGTCAATATTTTGGCACGATTGGGCGCCAATGCGTATCAGGAATCGCCGGTTGACAATGCCGCCTTTGCTTACGGGGTTCGCTATCATCGCGGCGAACGCATACTGGCCGAACTGGGCAAAGTGGCCGGCCCTACAGCCCAGGCTATGGGATTGAAAAGCGAGGTTTTCTTTGCCGACATTCGCTGGGACGCCCTGATGGACGCTGTGGCCAAGCAAAAAATCAACTATCGGGAAGTAGGGAAATTTCCTTCTGTGAGAAGAGACTTGGCCCTGATAGTAGAAAATTCCGTAAAGTTTTCGGATATTGCCGCGATTGCCGGAAAAGCAGGCAAAGGCTTGCTCAAAGACGTCAACTTGTTCGATGTGTATGAGAACGAACAGGCGGTCGGAAAAGGCAAAAAATCGTGTGCCGTGAGCTTCGTTTTTGAAGACGCGGCCAAAACTTTGCAAGATAAAGACGTGGAAAAAATCATGGATCAGCTCATCCGGGAATACGAAACAAAACTCGGAGCGCTCATCCGGCGTTAATCTGCGTAATTCATTGAAAGCCCGAAGCAAGGGCCTCAAATCGAAAGCATGACTTTATCCGGGCGAGTGGACGATATGGCGCTGAAAATGATGCGCGTCGCCGAGTTGATGCAACAGCTCCGCGAAGAAAACCACGCCCTGCGAACCGCCAATGAGCAACTCGCAGCGCGATTGGATGCCGCCGTCGTCGCTTTGGAACAAGCGCGTGCTTTACCAACAGAGGAGGAACGACAGGAAACGGGGGGGCCGGAGCGCCCGACAACCGAGCTTTCGGACAAGCTCAAAGAAGATATCGAGCATTATATTGCCGAAATTGACAAGTGTATAGATTGGCTGCGCAACCACTGAGCCGTATGAAAGAGGAAGACGAAGATATTAAAAACATCACCGTTTATGTGACGGGCCGACCGTACCCTCTCCGCATCAGTACAGCCGACGAACTGGTCATTCGCAAAATCGTGAAAGAGGTGAATGATAAAATCAGCCACTTCCAGCTCACCTACACGCACAAAGACATGCAGGACTGCGTGACGATGGCGGTGCTCACTTATGCAGTCGAGCTGTATAAATCTTCTTCCGAAGCATCCGAAAACCCCGGCCTCGAACATTCCCTGTCTCGTTTGGAAAATCTGCTCGACGAATTGATCGCGTAGTCCTTTCTGATTCTCCTCCTTTGGAATATCAATCAAACTCGTAGCTCAAGCCACGCAACGGCATGGTCACAGCTACCTGACCAACTATATTTTTAAAATCAACAACAGTAAACCACAACACACATGGATCCAATTTTAGGACTCATAATAGGCTTGATAGCCGGAGCGGTCGGCAGTTTTTTTGTCGTCCGCGGGCAGCAAAACAAGACTGCCAATAAACATCAGGAAGAGGCGAAAGCTTTGGCCGAACGCGAGTTGGAAGAAGCCCGCCTCAACGTCAAACGCATCGTGACCGAAGCTGAAACCAAAGCCGAGAAACTCATTTCTCAGGCTGAGATCAACAACGAACGCACCAAGCAACGCAAAATTCAGGAAGCACAGGAGCGCTACTCCAAAATGAGGTCGGAGTTCGACAAGGAGAAGAACGCTCATGTAGTGGAAATGAAAGAACGCGAACTGGAAGTGAAGGCTCAGGAAGCCGAACTGAAAGTAAAACAAGACAAATTCTCAGAGCGCGTTGAGCAAATTGAGGCGCAAAAAGCCGAACTGGAAGCCAAAGATACCGAACTGAACGCCGAGCGCGAAAGCCTCGAAAAGCAGCTCAAAATTGTGGCCAAACGCAAGGAGGAACTCGATGCTGCCAACGAAATCCGCATCAAGGAACTCGAGACCATTGCCCGCATGAGCGAGGCCGAAGCCAAAGAGCAACTGCTGGAAGCCGTGCGCGCCAAGTCGGAAACCGAGGCCATGTCCATCGTCAAAGCCTCCATTGAACAGGCCAAAACCGACGCCAACAAAGAAGCCAAGAAGATCGTCATCCAAACCATTCAGCGCATGTGCGCCGAATACACCATCGAAAACACGGTGTCGGTGTTCAACTTGGATTCGGACGAACTCAAGGGCCAGATCATCGGTCGCGAAGGCCGCAACATCCGCGCCCTCGAAGCCGCTACCGGCGCCGAAATCGTGGTGGACGACACGCCCGAAGCCATCGTTATTTCCAGCTTCGACCCCATCCGCCGCGAGGTGGCCCGCTTAGCGCTCAAGCGTTTGGTGGCCGACGGTCGCATCCACCCGGCCCGCATCGAAGAAGTGGTGGCCAAGGTGCGCAAAGAACTCGATCAGCAGGTCATCGAAATCGGCGAGCGCACAGTCATTGACCTCGACCTGCACGGCCTCGATCCTTATTTGGTAAAAATGGTAGGACGCATGCGTTTCCGCTCGTCTTACGGCCAAAACCTCCTCAAGCACTCCATCGAAACGGCCAACCTCTGCGCCATCATGGCCGCCGAACTGGGCCTCAATCCCAAGCAGGTCAAATTGGCCAAACGCGCCGGTCTGCTCCACGACATCGGCAAAGTGGCTGAAGAGGAATCTGAACTCTCGCACGCCATCCTCGGCATGAAGCTCTGTGAAAAGCACAAAGAGCATCCCGCAGTCATCAACGCAGTAGGCGCCCACCACGATGAGATTGAGATGAACAACATCATTTCGCCCATCATCCAGGCCTGCGACGCCATTTCCGGCGCAAGACCCGGCGCCCGCCGCGAAATTCTGGAAAGCTACCTCAAGCGCATCGGCGAACTCGAAGACCTCGCCATGGCGCACGAGGGCGTTTCCAAAGCCTTTGCCATGCAGGCGGGCCGCGAGTTGCGCGTCATCGTGGAAGCCGAAAAAGTGAGCGACCAATACGCCGACGAGCTGTCGTTTATGATTTCTCAGAAAATCCAGAACGAGATGCAGTATCCCGGCCAGATCAAAGTGACGGTGATCCGCGAGAAGCGGGCCATTTCCTTTGCGAGGTAATGGAATTATAGCAGTATGCTTCCTCTGTGCCGCAAGCTGTAAGCCGTAAGCTATACGCTTAAGGCTTGCGGCTTGCAGCCATGAGGAGTACGCTGATATTTTTATGGCGAGTACGACAACCTTTGCACACCGGCGCGCATTTACACAGGGAATTGGCGTCAACAACAGGCGTTATCGGTTGCTGCGTCTAAAAAAACGCAGCGTTGATAGGAATGAGGGGCATCTTACGACCCGAATTCAAACGAACGAAAAATACCATTGATGACCGTGAAGGACAAAAACGTAGCCGGTATTCTGGCCTTCTTTCTGGGGGGATTGGGCGCCCACCGCTTCTATCTGGATCAGGTGGGACTGGGCATTTTTTACCTCATCTTTTTCTGGTTTCCGCTCACCTGGCTCATCGGCGTTATTGACGCCATCATCTTCTTCACCATGAAGCAGGAGAAGTTTGACGCCAAGTACAACTACGGCAAGCAACGCGGTCAGGAGGCCGATCCCCGCCGCAGACAACAGGAATACAGCCGCCCTCAACGCGCGCCGCAGCGACAGCCCCGTCAAGAGCCGCAAACGCCGCCGCGCCGTCAGCAAGGTTCGCCGGAAATAAAAGCGCACGAACTGAAAAGTGCCGGCATCAAAAAATTCAAAGATTACGACTACGACGGCGCCATTGCCGACTTTGAAAAGGCCCTCCAGATAGCGCCCAAAGATGTGGCCATTTATTTCAATCTGGCTTGTGCATACTCGCTCAACGAGCAGGCAGATAAGGCATTCCAACACATTGACAAGGCCGTGGCACTGGGTTTCAACGATTTTCAACGCATCAAAGAACACGACGCGCTGGCTTTCCTGCGCATTCAGCCCGATTTTGAGGCATTTGAAAAAAATGGCTTTCAATTGGTGCAAAAATTAGCGCCGCCGCCTCAGCCCGACCTCTTGCAACAAATGTCGGGCGACCTGCTGGAACAACTCAACCGTCTCGGCGACCTGCGCGAAAAGGGCTTGCTCTCGGAAGATGAGTTTGCTGCGCAAAAGAGGAAGTTGCTGGGGTGATTCAGTAGGCGGTAGGCAGTGGGCGGTAGCCGCGCCGTGGCGCGGTAAGCGCGAGGAAACATGGAACCTTCTCCTGCTTAGTGAAGGGATGACTACGGGGCTGAAACTTGCTGAGTCACCCCTTCACTACCCCCGGAACATCGAACCCGCCTTCCCACGCCTGTGGCGTGGTTCGGCGGATGAAACCCGGAATGAACAAGAAACACGGAATTTGAAAAGCCATGATTGCAGAAGAACTCATCACAGACAGCATCGTTCCGCTTCGCACCTCCGACACCGGAGATGAAGCGCTGGGCATCATGGCCGAATTTTACGTCAAGCACCTGCCCATCGTCAACAATACCCAGTTGTTGGGCCTCGTATCGGAAGACGACCTGCTGCACCACGACCCCGAAGAGCCGGTGGGCGCTATGGACTTATCGCTGAACCGCCCTTACGTTCATTCCAACGACCATTTCTACGAAGTACTCCGCATGATGGCCCTGCACCAGTTGTCGGTCATTCCGGTGGTGGACGAAGAAGACAACTACCTCGGTCTCATTACTTTGGAAGACCTGCTCCAGCACTTTGCCCGCACAGGAGGTTTCGCCGAGCCGGGCAGCATCATCGTGTTGGAAACGAGCAAGCGGGGCTACTCGCTGGCGGAAATTGCCCGCATTGTGGAATCGGAAAACGCCTCTGTACTCAATTCCTTTGTCGGCACCTCTCCCGACGGTTCTACGGTGGAAGTGACCATCAAAATCAACGCCCACAACAACAACGCCATCTTAGCCACTTTCGAGCGCTTTGGCTACGAAGTGAAAGCCTCCTACCGCGAAGATGAATATGAAGACGTGCTCAAAGAGCGCTTCGATTCTTTTATGGCGTATATGAATGTGTAGGGGCTGAAAGCGGTCAATTCTCCCGGTGTGTGGGGGCAGTGGCACGAGGCGCTGAGTACGCATCCGGCGGATTTGGAGGGGGTGCGGGGCGGGGTAGGGATCCACCTCGCGGGTAGCCCCCCTGTATAGTACACGTCACACAATGCGAAGCAAACATGAGGTGCGAGCCTCAACGTCCGTGCAGGTTTACTGACGGTGACTCAATTTTACACAATGAATTTTATTGTTTAAGAACCTTAAAAACATAGTGAGTTTTTAAAGACTTAATAATAAGCATATACGGTCCATCCGGTAAATGTTCAATAAATAAATTGGCTTCTAAATCATTATTCACGACCAGGAAGTCCTTTCTGTCCATTTCCTGCCCCATGGCATTGAATAGTAATATCTGGTATTTATTGTCCTTCAAGCCTGAACCCTTTATTGTAAGAAAGCCACTGGTTGGATTTGGGAATACCTCCATTGTCGAACCTCCTTCCGATTCAGATACGCTTGTGATAGTTACCTCGTGGCAACCAGATACAATTGAACATCCATTCAGTGTGACAACTACAGCATAATTTCCATTTTGCATCGGAGTAAATGAGCGCCCGTTTTCACCTAGAATGGAATCCAATCCAGGGCAATTAACCCATTGATAAGAGGCTGATGCCGCATTAGCGGTCAACGTTATCCCATTTACGTTGATAAAAGTGTCAATTACAGTTGTTGAAACGGATATAGTTTGTGCAGCTCCTACACCGCATGAGTTTATAGCCGATACAGAAAATATACCGCCAAAAGTACCCGCAGTAGTAGTAATCGAATTGGTTGAAGAATTGCCCGACCAGCCGAAAGGTAGCGTCCAGTAATAGCTCGTTGCTTCTGGGATTGGCGCAATAGAATATATTTGTGTCGAGCCTTGACATATACTACTCGTGTTACCTGATATCGGCCCCGGTTGCGAAGGAGTGGGTGTTACGTTGACTGTTAATGTGCTGGGGGAACTATTACCACAACTGACATTGGCCGTGACAAAAATTGCTCCGCCCGAACTACCCGCAGTAGCTGAGATGGATGTGGACGTCGAGGTTCCAGACCAGCCCGATGGCAAGGTCCAGGTATAACTCGTCGCACCGACTACTGCGCTGATGGAATATGTCTGCGCCGAACCCTGGCATACGCTGGTGTTCCCAGAGATAGCGCCGGGCTGCACAGGTGTCGGTGATACGTTGACATTCAAAACGTTGGGCGAACTCGCGCCGCAGGCATTATTGGCCGTAACAAAAATAGCGCCGCCCGCACTGCCCGCCGTAGCTGAGATGGAAGTCGAAGTCGAAGTTCCAGACCAACCCGCAGGCAGGTTCCATGTATAACTCGTCGCGCCGGATACCGCGCTGACGGAGTACGTCTGCGATGAACCTTGGCATACGCTGTTGCTGCCTGCAATCGCGCCGGGCTGCGTGGGCGTCGGTGATACGTTGACATTCAAAACGCTGGGCGTACTCGCGCCACAGGCATTATTGGCCGTGACAAAAATAGCACCGCCCGTACTGCCCGCAGTAGTTG